>Ga0099824_1003967_pt1 | contig 21421 bp, 9 predicted proteins | sample SiratrowhiteBW_FD_76837 | JGI IMG/M metagenome (GOLD analysis project Ga0099824, IMG submission 76837) | Root nodule microbial communities of legume samples collected from California, USA - Siratro white BW | ecosystem: Host-associated > Plants > Roots > Nodule | place: USA: California... | reverse complement strand
TTAGAAGCAAAAAAAAAAAAAAAAAAAAAAGATATTCAAAAAAAAAAAAACTGCTAAAAAAGAAAAACCATATTTAAAATTATAATATTTTTTCTAAATTTAAATTTATTTTTTTTTAAAATTTTTTTTTTTTTTTTTTTTTTTTTGCGTCTAATAAGGTTGATGGAGGACTATGCATTAAATCCACTCCAAAAAATTTTAAATGCTCATTTGTCTTTATGCAACATCCTCAATAACTAACAATACTTATCTTCCTAAGTATAATAACTTTTTTTGTACCAAAATATGGTAAAAATGTACACCGTATTGAGAAGACAACTGAGTCAGAGTTGAATATCACTTGTGTAAAGTTTTTGTCGAAAAAAGTAACTTCAACTCTTTATCCAACAAATTACTTAATGTGACTTATGCTTGAATGAATTTCCTTGACAGACGAAAACAACAAGGTTAAGTTAAACTATGCATGTATTGTCGAAACATATTGATGTCATATCATACATAAAACAATATTACATATTGTTCTATTATTTAATAGACGAAACACTTGCATCTTTTATAATCTGTGTTTGTTAAATCTGTGTTTGTTAAATGAAACATTATCTTACAAATAATGCTTTGACAAAATTATATATTTTAATATATTAAATAAATAATCAAAATCATACATGTTAAAAGTTTTTCCTAAAAAAATAATTATTGCTCAACTATCACAATTTAATTATGACTAGGTGTACCCTACAACAATTATTTACATTAATTATTGTTAAATACTAGATTTAAATCTTTAAGGTATTCTACTAATTTGTACTGCATGTATATAAAAATCATAGCCCGATGCTTTGATGATATTACATATACATTTTAATTTATATTATAGTAAAATCCTTAAATAATAACTTGCATTTCAAGAAACATAATTGAATATATTCAATTGATTCGTGTATATGAAAATCGAGTTAGATAAAATATTGCAAATTTAGGAAAAAAAAGTATTCATTTTGATAAGGATTAAACATCGCTCTCGCTCTACTACAAGACAAAATAGGAATCCTGCATTTTATAGGTAACTTCTACCAAAATACTAAAGTATGAATTTAAAATAAAATTTGTAATCAAATTAATTAATAAAATAGACTTATTTAGTTTTTAAAATACAATTGTAAAACACAAGTAAAAATCAAAGCAATTTTTGAGGCGTCCAAGTTATATTAATAATTTAAAAATTATTTTTAATTTAACAATAGTAATTATAAAATAAAAATAAAATAAAATAATTTAAAAAAGATCTATTGTTAGACAACTAATATGACAATTTATATTAGGAAATAATTCGCACAAATTTTCTAATTTCTTTTCATTAAATATAATTTTTTATTTAACTTCTTTTATGGATTATATCAAATCAGTTCTCTCCATCACATAAAATTCCCTTAAATCAACTCAAATAAAATCTTCCAAATAATAAATCGCCTGTATAGCAAATAAAATTTTATGATCAGCGAAAAGACGTTACTCAACGACTTCACTATACAAACAAAAGCTATGCATGACTACTTTTTAAACATTGAATCAAAGTAAAAGTTGATTGGGTGGATGATAATTCCCTAGTTTATAATTAATAATGATTTTTTTAACCTTTAACATTGCATGTTCTTATACTTCCATTAAATATTTTTTTATGAGGTGAAAAAGGAAGAAAAGAGAGTAAAAAAGAACATTATTTGAATTAAAAGAAAATAAGTTAAAATTTTATAAAAGTTGTAATTGATATATTAATTAAATTTTTTTTTTATGGTAATAAAATTATATTAATTATTTATTTTATTATAATAAATAAAATAATAATAAAAATTAACGATATAATCAATTTAATATATAATCGGTTATAGACGATATTTTTTACTTGCTTACTACATTTGTAGGAAAAGTTAAAAAAAAAATTGTATCCTTCTTCATATTTCTACTCCTGAGTTCTTTTACATTTTAATCGCAAATCAGCGTTGCTCGCCTTTCCATGCTTGAATCCAATGAAGATTGATCGTGTGTTATGTAGGTAGGTTTCTTCACTTTTACCCCATTCATTCATTTTCAATTTTAAGCAAAAGCTTTCGGTCGTGAATAATTGCGTCGAAATTAAAAATAAATGCAGTTAATTATTCCACGAGTTTGAACTTTTATTTAATTCTGTGTATTAACTTAATAACTTATTTTACCATTTAATTAACATTTAGTAAACTCCATCATCACATTCTATTATGAAAATTTTTAATTTGGCATATTTTAGTGATCTATTCAATTTTTTTAGCATAGTAACAACGTCTCACAAAAAGTTAAAAAAAAAAAAAAAATGTGTTGTTTTCTCACCAATTTTAGTTACACGAAGTCATTTGATATTTTTTTTTTTGCATTTTTTTAAATCAATTTATGACGCTAAAAGTTTGATATATTAATAAAACATATAAAAGAAAAATAATAATAACAAGACGCGAGATAGAAACTTAAATAATAAAGCTAAAAAAATAGCAATAACTATGGAATAAAATATGCAATCCACAATTTTAAACCTATTTATCAATTAAGGAATTTGAAGAAGAAGAAGCACGCGTTTTGCCCTAGTTGAAAGGTAAATATGTATGGGGTGGTCAATAACCTACCTTTTGGTAACGTTTCCATTACTCAAAATATTGTAAACTGTTTTTTTTTTTTTTTCTTCACCACAACCACTGGTAATTGCTAACCACAACCATGTATGTCTCTCCCAAATAGTCACACTTCAGAACCAAATTCAGAGCTTGTTAGGGCAAATGTCTCACTATTATTAGCAAATTGGTAGCAGAGTTTCACCATGAGTGGGACCCAAACCTAATCATGCCACCTATCTTCACCATCAAATCAGTTATCCCAAGGTTCACCTACTCCTTCACATCTCATTTTGTTATCACTTATCAGGTCCAATCAATAGCTGCCCCAGTTCACTAAATTCACCAAAATAAAGAATTCTCCACTTCAATGATCTTCATCACCATTTGTATCTGCAAGGAAAAGATTGATGTGTGTGGTGTCTCACTTTGCACTTCTTGCCAATATTTTATTAGATTTTGTTCTTTGTTTTTGGTGGCAGAGATTGCTGTTTCTGATGGTGGTGAATTTTATATGCACAAGCAAGATGACTTGTGACTCGATTGGAAAACCTGAGATTATTTTACTTGTTCATGTCATGAATAAGGAAAATATTAATTAGTTAACACCATACATGGAAATTAATAAAATCTATCTGAAATTGATCATCAACCAAGAAGTCAGTGGATATTTTGTATTAAAATAGTTAAAATAATAGAATCAGTTCCAGTAAGCGTGGGTTAACTGATGGAAAGTTACTTCAAGTTAATCATGTCTTGGACTATATATTATTATATGCAGTTGTTTTGAATTACTTAAAGAGCAACTATTACTTCTAATAAAAAGTAATTTATCTAAAAGAATTTAAAATAAATGATAAATTAAGTCCTTAAATATGTGAGAAGTTTTCGAAAAAGAAATTAATTGTTTTTAAATGTCAAAAATATGATAATTACATCTACCAACTAAACGCAAAAAAGAGATCGTATTTTTGTATTACTACTAGTATAATATTAAATATAATTACTATACAAATAAATATAATAAAACATTTATGATATAATCAAAATTTTAATATAATTAGTTATATCGAACATGTATAATAAAAGGGTATGTTCTTAAGACATTTAGATTATTTTTTTCATATAAATGACCTTTTTTAATATTTGTGCTTTTTATTATAATAGAATAAATAATTAAAAAATCACATAAAATTAATTACTTTAAATTTTGATATTTTTCAGAATATTTTGCTTTAATTTTTTATTATAAAATTTATTTTTTGTTTAAAATTTTTAAAAACTATTATTTTACGTCAAGTTATTTTACAAAATTACTTATAGCGGCGGATATCAAATGATATATACTTTATTAATTAGAGACAAATTATTTAGTGTTAGACGCGGGGGGCGGGGGGGCGGGGAAGGTATTTAAACACTGATTACCATTTAATTATATTTCATTTTTAACATAAAAACACTTTAGACTTCTTTTAAGTATATCAATTTATAAAATAATGTATTTCTCTTCAATTTTCACTTATTTTTTCTTAATATAAATAACATAACTTCCTACTTTATTTTTTTCTTATTTACTTTTTTTTCTTCTGTTTTACTATCCATTTTCTAATCTAAACAAAGACTGAAAATTTATTAATATGGAAGACCTTGCTTTATTTTATATTTGGATGATGAAATACTATATATTTTGAATGTTTATAACTTTTATTATTGAAGAAATGAGGACATGCATTTATCTTATAATGATAATATACGTCTTAAAAATTTTTATTTTTGCTTAAAAGATTTTTAGAAAATGTTTAAAATAAGTTTTCGTAACATATTAATTAATTACCACTTAACATAATCAATTATATTAATTATCTTGAATAAAAATTAATTATTTTATAATTAATTTCAAAACATACGTGTGTACTTAATTTGATTATCTTCTATGCAATCTATTATCTCATTTCTCCGATGAATATTTAATCAATTAGGTTATTTTTTTCTATTGTGTTTTCAAATACTATTAAAAAAAGAACAAAATAATATATTATCCTCATATTTAAGATTGATTAGTCTGACACAGGATATAACTAAATTAATTCGAATTAGTCTAAAAACAACTATGTAGTTGCTATTTTTCCTTCATCTCCTACGATTTTTCTTGAACATGTTTTTGTTTACAAGAAACCCATTATTCTAACTCTATTGTTTAAAAAAAGTTTTCCAAAATTATTAAAAGAGAAAGAAACATTTAAAATACCTTTTCACTTGCTCTAGTTGAATATACAACCAACTTTTAATAACATTTGATAATATTTGTAGATAAATTTATACTTATTTATTCAAAAGTTAAATGACATTTGTTTTTCTTTTTGAGGTTAAATAAATATTACCTCACACATAAAAAAATCCATTTATTATTAAAATCTAACATGTAACAGTGGTAGAAATAAATAAGATAAGTTGTCCTGAAGTTTAGAGTTAAAAGTAATATTTTTTATGTTTTAGGAGTTTATTTATATTTCATTGTTATTAAATCTTCCTAATAATTTCTTCGAAAAATATAGATAAAATTATTCGTTCATCTTAGTCACCAAGTTATAAATGAAGAATCCTATTATTTCCTTTAAAAAGACCTAATAACAATTGAAATATTGACATATAGATATTATAACATTTACATAAAAATAAAAAATTGTTTGACAATTCTACACCTCAAATTTAAGTGAGTACTTGTATTGACATTAAAAAAATTGATTTTGATATTGAAAGGAATGTTTGAAAGTGATGGGATTTATTTATTTTTTTGGTCGGCAAAAGTGATGCGATTTATGTTAGAATATTTTTTTTATATAAAAATAAGTTTATTGTAAATCTTAATATAAGTTTTTTATTCCTCTTAAAAATTATATAAAATTACTTAACTCGGAATAAACTTGGAATCTAGAATCGCTTTCTGAACTTGAAAGTTAATCATATAAACTTTTTTTTTCTGAAACGATGTCATCTGTTATTTTAATAAGATTATGAAGAAACTAACAAAACACTTCCCAAATCAGGTCAAGAGAGAGATAAAAAAAGTGTCACAGGTAATAATGAATGATGTGATAAGAAAAGAAAAGAAAATATAGAAAAATGATATATAAAGAGGAACTAAATATATATTTTATATATTTTTCAAACTAAATTTATATATTCTCGACGAAATATTGTTTCCCTCTTCTGTCATGAAAGCCAGAGCCACATGTGGCTGTAGTTGTACACTTCTACTTGTACTCACCTTTATTTCTGACTCCATTTTTTTCATCTCTTATAAGTTACTTATATTACTATATGTTTCAACTTTGTCTTCTTACGAAACTTCTATGTCATCATTTATGTAGCAGAACAAATTCTGCTCCTGCTTCATCTATCTATGTCATCATTATTGTATTCTCACAACGTAGAGTATTTCAAGTAGTCTTGAAAAGGAGATAAATAAAAAGAAGCAACTAAGATGAGGTCACTTTGTTCGTATTTATGGTGCATGTTGGACCCTTTCATAATACAAAAGTGATATGAAATTTTCTTAATGTAATGTGATATGGTGAAACGTTAAATAAAACATTGCTTTTGGAAGATGCCCACCAAAAATACAGGTGAAAAACATATAACTTTGTTTTCTTCGGGATGTGTGGGATTTTAAAATCGAAGCTTTAAAGCTTTATTATTCAAGTGGAATACTACTTTGGTTGTTTTTCTTGAAAAGATGTGCTGATTGCTTGATTCCACCTTAAGCTCTTTTCCGATCTCATAAAAACAGCAGTAAGTACCCAGATGAAACAAAAAAACATGAATAGTAATATGAACAAAACCTAGGAAAAAAAAAAAACTGTTTCTAAGGCCCTCATAATTTTAATAGAGGTTGTTCTCTTTTTACTGTATGCTACCTAAGGATGAAAAGCACAAACCGTACATAATAAAGAGAGCAACTAATGCACTATTTGGTCACTGGATTTGGACAAGCTGCAACAACAAAACATTTTGCTTCGATTTGAGGGGAAAGAGACTCACTTTCTCTTTGATCACCTCTGAACTTTAGAATCAAAAGATGAACAGATGGCCTAATTAATTACTTGCTAAAGAACTTTGAGATTTTGTTCTCTTTCCAGTCCTCTTGCAATGCAAGTGGGTCACATTGTGAAGGGATATATGTACTATAATCAATAGAGACACGAAACTGAGGAGCAGCATATCCAAAAGAAGACTAAGAGTGAAATTAAAAAGGAAAGAGAAAAAGGTAAAATGAAGGTAAGATGTACTGTTGGGTGGGTCTAAGCATAAATCTGATTGATCATTGCTTTAGAGCAATTTACATTATCTATAAGCATAAAATTTGCTCAAATTATAATATGAAATTATAGTTTCACAGAAATATAAACATTTTGAAACAATGCACCGTGGCCATATTTACTCCCTAATCAGACTAATTTTTAGGAGTGTGTCCATATATATTTTTCTAGTATATTATTTTTGTTATTGATTCAAATTCACACAAGTCTCTTGTTAATTTGAAATAAGACCTATTAATATATCAATATAGTATGATATAATTGACAAATAACTATATTTTTATATACCCAGTTAGAAATTATTTTTAATTATATTTATGTATATGAAATAATATTTGTGAGAGATATATCACACTTTTAGATAAATTTAAATATTTTAAAAGATTTAAACTTTACTTATACTTTCGACTGGAATCTGATTAAAAGATACCTATTAAATAGGTATCAGGGTCATACATTTATTTATTTTTCCTATCATTTATGTGCTTTTAATCTAACAAAGTATTAAGATTTTAAGGGTTATATTACAAATTTAAGAATTTTTGTTATTTTAAATTGTTGGTTGATTATACTTATAAACAATATGCGTTATCCATACCTAAAGCAAAATTTGGCAGACTCACACGTCCACATCTCTCCTTTTTCATTCATTCAAAAATCAAAATCAAAATCATTATCATTGAACAAATTTCATGATCTTCTCTCTATATAACAACGTGTTAAAGGTGACCAAGTTCCCTACCAAATCCAAGTCAAGTTCCACTACCTTTCTCTTCACCACCGCAACACCCTTCTAGCAAAAACAATGGATTACACTCACCCTGCCTCATCTGCAGGATCCTCTTCCAAGACAAACAGAAGCAAGGAGAAAAAGGGTGCTAAGAAATGCAAAGGAGTGAGGCTCTCCACCGATCCTCAAAGCGTGGCAGCGAGAGAACGAAGGCACAGAATCAGTGACAGGTTCAAGATCTTGCAGAGCATGGTCCCTGGTGGAAGCAAGATAGACACAGTGTCCATGCTGGAGGAAGCCATTCAGTATGTGAAGTACCTCAAAGCTCAGATTTGGCTCCACCAAACCATGATCAATTTCTTAGATGATAACGACTCACTTTCCCCTATGCACCTTAGTGATTGCTACTTTCCTTCTGACAACTTCATTTCCCCTCTGCAAAATCCACCTCTTGATCATAGCACGCACAATTTTCCTCATCTGCCACAGCCACAATGCAGCTTCCATGGTGAAGACACAACCTACTTTGATGCCTCTTTAAACTATTGGCCAGCTTAATTAGTTTAGTTTCTCAACCCTCTTTTGTTCTCTGTGTACTACTTTTATATGGGCTATGCCCATAGTTGATAGTATGGTAATCAAGTTCTTGTATTTTTTAATACGTTTATGACTGCTATATATATGATCTTATTTTGAGTTTATATATATATATATATGACAACTTGGGAAAGCTTAGTGTAGGCTTTAATTAGATGTAATTGTGTAATGTTTTGCGTGTTGAATTGTTAATTAATGTTGGCGTATATATGTAACAAACACTTCGTTTTTGCTGCAGTTATGTGAAATGGTTGTGGCTGTTTATTAGCATGTTTTGAACTTTTTTCTAAGTGGAAGAGAATAGGGTTCTTGCTACTGGTAAACCATTTTTTTTTAATACTTTCTGTAAAATCGATTTTCTTTCCACCTCTCTTCGTTATACTCATTTTTTTTTCTCTTCACTTTCCTCATCTCTCGTAATTGTATATTGTTTAGGAAACTTGGCAAGTACCAATATAATAATATCTCACTTGCTTTGTTAATATTTTGGATTATTATGTATTGCAATGCAAAAACAAATGGCAGAATAACTGTCATCATATTTTTTAATTCGTATGATGTTTTTCTACTGAATAATGATAACTTATGCGCTTTTGGTTCGAATTTTGTAAATTTGCTTCTAATGAAAAGGATGGGTAAATTTCATGAGTGTTTTTTGAGATAAATTTGGATAAAGGAATCCAAAATTAATAATGCTTATATATAAATAGATACATGCGTAAATACTTCAAAATAGATAGATTAGTCAGTGGTAATTTTTTTTTGTGATTGTCGTTCAAAAGTTGATATTATATTGATGAAAAGGGTGAAAGTAAAAGTAAAAAAAGAAAAAAAAAAAACGGACGCAAAAATTCGTACATCCCGCGGTAACGACTAGCTATTTTCAACCGCGTGATCGGTTTTCTCTTCACTAACACACTGCATTGTATATAAAAGAACTAGTTTAATCCTTTTATTATTTTTACTTACCTAAGTTCAAGAATACAATAATTACTATTACAAGAAACGTTTACAATATATATTTTTCAAATTTACTTTATTTTATTCTGTCTCATGATTATCCTTTTCTTTTTTAACCTCTTTCCCCTCATGTATAATCATAAAATATGTTAGAAAGTTAGCATTTTTCTATAATATTAACAATTCAATCTTAAAAGATCATTTTAAATCGACACTGATAGCAACGACATATATGTATTTTTTATTATATTTGTTTTCTATGTATATTATTCGTCTTATGTGCATGACTATATTCGTCCACGGAGGAAATTTATATTTATATTCATTTTTAATATTTATTATTATGAAATTTATATCTTATTTTCAACTTACTCGTATCGATACTCGTATTTGTTTAAGTTTTGTTAAATAACTTCTTTATAAAAAAAAATCATAAACAAATAAAAACATTAACATTAATTAAACTATAATGTATGAATCTTAAAATAAAGTACTACGTAAACAAAACATATTTTAATAATTTGAAATAGAAATATGAATTAAACATATATACACCTATTCAACTTAATTCCATATTTAAAAAGTGAAATATCTCATATCCACATACTCTAAACATTATTCATTACCATTAAAACAAAATCAAACCACACACACAAACACACACACATATATATATAAATTTCTAACTATTGTGGCAATCTTAACTTTTGGAATAATGTTCACTTGTTCTATGCACATGGACTCCGCACTCATGTATTCCAGGGGGATAAATGGTAAGAACATATTTGTAATATGCATTTTATCTTATATTAGTTTTAAATTAATTGAGGGTTTTTTTTTTCAATTTTACTTCTTTTTACAAGTCCTGTTCGGTATTTAATAAATTTTAATTTATAATACGCTAAACATTTTAATTTGTATTGTTAACAGAGTATTTAATAAAACGAAGTAAGAATTGAACCTCAATTTTGATCACAAAAATGGGAAAATATATAATTTATTCAAAATTATTGATCTCAAAATTATTATCAACCAACTCTAACATGTTTAAGAGGTCTTAATCGAGGACTGGTTTTGTGAAGTGTCAAGTTCCTACACACACGTCGGATTAATGTTAGAATTTCAAAATATTATTAACCATTTTCCGTTCAAATTGATAGGATACAGAGTTTTGAGAAATAATAATCTGCTATTAAATTTGACCAAAGTCATGAATATATACAAAAATATTCTAATAATATCATAATTAATAAATTTATTATAGAAAACAATTGAATTCTACATTATTTTATATATAAGAGATGAAGAAATCATTTCACGTTACAAGATAATATGAATAAAATAACAATCAATTTTCGAGATGTTTTGTTGTATTATGAAATATCATATTAGTTGTTATATAGAGAACAATTTAACTATACAATTGTATAAGACATATATGTTATATACCAAAATAAGTTAAAGGAGATTTTAATCATTTAAATCATATGTTATGCTAATCATAGATCTATACTCGATTTCTATAAAGGATTGAGAAATAATTGATTATTTTTTTTACGAGATAGTAGAAGAATGTAATAAAATAAAATAACATGCTAATGATTTATTATTTGGAGAGAAACTCGCCCAATCATTATCGTAAAAAGTATAAAGTTGAAAATTACTCTCATTACGAAGTAAAATACCCAGTATGGAACAACTTTTTAACTACTGCAAAACTCAGAAAGTTGCATTTAGTGGTTTAACGTAAGTATCACCCATGAAATAAGCTAACATATATATAAAGTAACATAATTCAAATAATGTAATTGTTAAGCGGATTAGACGTCCTCAAGTCAGCAAACTTCTTTGGATCATAGAACATCACCATTGATGGTGGCAAGGTGGTAGATTTGTTCCTTGGATCATAATTATAATGTCAAAAACTTACATTATTAAAGAAACAAATCATCCTTCTCACATGATACTTTAGTGTCAAGAAAATAATTGAGAATGCCTAACACTACAAAAAAAAGCTATTTAGATACCAATTTTTAGCTATCAAATAAAATGATTGCTAACTGTGACTAAAATAATCACTAAATTAGGTTTTGGTTGCAAATAACTACAAAATAAAAATAATATTTGAATTTAATGACTAATTAAGTCAAGATAATTGACATCTAACATTAACTATTAAGGTTTTAGCTGCTTATACTATTTGATTCTAAATTAGTCTCTAACTTAATTAGATAGCAATTTAAAATCTAATGATATAAGCATTACTAAAAAATTACTAAATATTACTTTATTATTTGTCATGATTATCTTTTTCTTTTTTAACCTCTTTCTCCTCATGTATAATCATAAAATTTGTTAAAAAGTTAGCATTTTTCTTAATATTAACAATCCAATCTTAAATTATTATTTTAAATCGACACTGATAGCAACGAAATATACGTATGTTTTGATTATATTTGTTTTCTATGTATATTATTCGTCTTAGGTACATCCATAGAAAAAATTAATATTAATTTTTTAATATTTATTGAGTGTGAAATTTATATTACTCGTATGATACCTGTATTTGTTTAAATTTTTGTTAAGTAATTTCTTTAAAAAAATAAAAATAAAAAACATAAAAACGATGAAATTATAAAAAAATTAACAATAATAAAACAATAATGTATAAATTTTAAAATAAGTACTACGTAAAAAAATATTTTAATAATTTAAAATAGAAATATGAATAACACGTATATACACCTGTTAACCTTAATTCCTTATATAATTTAAAAAGTCAAATATCTCATATCCATATACTCTAAACATTATTCTTTAACATTAAAACAAAATCAAACCATTTATATATATATAAAACTTTACTAATCATCTATGTTCAACCCAAATTAGGAGATGAACCACAAACTATTCAGGCAATCTTAACTTTGGAATAATGTTCACTTGTTCTATGCACATGTGCCCCACATTCATATTCATGTAGAATACCAGGAAAGATAAATGGTAAGAACATATTTTTGAAATAAGCATTTCATCTTATATTAGTTTTAAATTAATTGAGTTTTTCTTTTCAATTTTACTTCTTTTTATAAGTGCATTTAGTTATTTAATAAACGTTAATTTATAATGCGCTAAACTTTTTAATTTGCATTGTTAACAGTGTTTAAAACGAAATAAGAATTAAACCTAACTTTTGACAACAATATTGGGAAAATCTATAATTTATTCAAAATTATTGATCTCAAAATCACTGTCAACCAACCCTAACATGTTTCGGAGGTCTCAATCGAGGACTGGTACTGTGTCAAGTTCCTACACACACGTCGGATTAATGTTAGAATTTCAAAATATGATTAACCATTTTCGTTCAAATTGATAGAATATAGAGTTTTGAGGAATAATAATTTGCTATTAAATTTGTCCATAGTCATGAATATATGCAAAAATATTATAATAATATCACATAATTAATAAATTTAATATAGAAAATAATTGAATTGTAGATTATTTTTTATATAAGAGATGAAGAAATCCTTTCACGTTACAAGATGATAATATGAATAAAATAACAATCAATTTTCAATATATTTTGTTTGATTATGAAATATTGGATTAGTTGTTATAGGAAGAACAATTTAACTACCACACAACAATTATATATATGTTGTATCCCAAAATAAGCTAAAAGAGATTTTAACAATTTAAATAATATATTATAATAATAATAGATCTAAATAATATATTATAATAATAATAGATTTATGCTCGACTTTTATAAAAGATCGAGAAATAATTGATTTTTTTAGAGATAGTAATAAAACAAAATAACATGCAAATGATTTATTATTTAGAGAGAAACTCTCCAATCATTATCATTAAAAGCATAAATTTGAAAATTACTCTCATTACGAAGTAAAATACTCGGTGTGGAACAACTTTTTAACTATTGTAAAACTCAAAAAGTTACATCAATTGTTTAACGTAAGGATCACTCATGGAATGAGCTAACATAAGTACAAAGCAACATAATTCAAGTCATGTAATTGTTAAGTGGATTAGATGTCCTCAAGTCAGCAAACTTCCTTTGGTCATAAAACATCACCATTGATGGTGGCAAGGTGGTAGTTTTGTTCCTTGGTCATCAAAAATAAGGTGTTTATAATGTCAAGAACTTACATTATTGTAGAAACAAATCACTCTTCGCACATGATGCTTTAGTGTCAAGAAAATACTTGAGAATGCCGAAGTTAACGAAAATACCGTTTAAGTACCTTGGGATGTCTATAGGTGGCAATTATAGTAGGTAACGTTTTGGAGAGGGTTGTTAGAATTGGTTAGGAAAAAAATTGTCTAGGTGGAAAGGTAAGATGATTTCTTTGGCAGGAAGACTTACTTTAATTAAAGCGGTTATCTCATCTATGCCATTATATTTGTTATCGCTGTTTAAAATACCTAGGGTTGTTTGTAATTCTTTTAATCAAATCCAACGTCAATTTTTATGGGGATGGGTTACGACAGCAAAATAATAGCTTGGGTCAGTTGGAAAAAGTGTGCAATAGTAGGGAAAGTGGAGGCCTATTGAAACCTTTATTGTGGCCATTTTAGGTAAGTGGAAGTGGAGGCTGGAGGTAGAACATAAAGGCTTGTGGAAGGATATCTTAGTCTCTAAGTATGGGTCTTGGAGATCTTTGGACAGTGACAACATTAATACCAAAGAGTCTAGGTGGTGGAAAGACTTAAAAACTGTTACAAAAGGAAAAGGAGAAGGTAGGAATTGGTTTAATAAGAATGATAGTTGAAAAGTAGGTAAAGGAAATAAAATTTGATTTTGGAAGGATTGTTGGATGGGTGACAGAGCGTTTATGGACAATTACCCAAGGATGTACATAATTTCGAACCAAAAACAGATGTGCCTTGATCAGTTGGGGGAATGGAAGGGGCAGGGGTGGGAATGGAACCTTAGTTAGAGAAGGGAGTGGTTCGAATGGGAAAAGCCCATGGTAAAGGAACTTTTAGAGGTTCTGCATCGCTGTAAGCCTATTAAAGAGCTAGAAGATGAATGAGCGTGGAAAGGAAATCATGGCAGACAATATACTGTGAAAGCTGCATACAAGTTGTTAGCTAATAGTAACCAATGGGAAGGAAGGGAGGCATTTCAGAAATTGTGGAAAGTTAAAAGCACTCCCACTTCACTGATATGTGGTTGGAGAATACTCCATGATCGATTGCTTACTAGAGATAGGTTGGCCAGAATTGGAGTCCTTACTGATAACGATAGGTGTGTCTTTTGCAATGACAATGTAGAAAGTGCAAATCATCTGTTTTTCAATTGCAATATTTCTTCCAAAATCTAGTCTATGTGTGATAAGTGGTATGGTGTATATTATGTGCACCATTCTAGGACTGCAGAACATTTTTTGAGTTTTACTGGTTTTGAGGGGTCTAGGAAGAGTTTAAAGGTCAGGGGTTTAGTGTGGTTGATCTTAATTTGGAATATTTGAAAACACATAAATGTAATTATTTTTAAGAATAGGAAATGTGATATAATAGAGGTATTTGCTATGGCAGAGGTGAAATCATGGGCCGTTATCAAAGCCAAATTCAAGAACGTCACATTTAGCTATTAGAATTGGTGTATTAATCCTCATATATGTCTTAAAACGTTACTTGGAAGTAGATGATAGGGGTTCTTTTGTGGGGCAACAAGGTTGAGAAGGTTGAGAGAGGGGTTTTTATACAATTTTCAATATCATTCCTATAGACAGTTTGCAGGAATTTGTGCTATTTGATGTAGGGATATCCATAGACAATGAATTATCGCACGAATGACAGAGCCTATGGCAAGGTCAGATATCAAGGTGTGGCGGGAAGAAACTTTTGTTTTGATTCTTAATCTGATCGATGTTGTATCTTTGTTGTTGGCAATTTTTTTTTTTTATGGTGGTGTATCCTACTGGGTTATGTTATTGTTGTTCTATAATGTTGGTTATGGGCTGGTCTCAATTGCTGCTAAGTATGTAGTGATATGGGGTATGTGGGTTGCTGGAAATGTATTTTTTTTCTAGCTAAACCTTTGGAAGCTTTTGATACTTTGTATGTTTGACAGACTGATGCAACAAGGTTTGCCTCTCCTGTTTTTTTTTTGGTTGCAATGACAAGAAGTCTTTTGTATGGTAGGTGTTTTTTATGTAAATAGGTTGGGGTAACCTCATTACTCTCATTTTATATATTTTTTGTTGCTGAGCAAAAAAAAAAAAAACTACTATAAAAAAGCTATTTTGATATCAATTTTTAGCTATCAAATAAAATAATTGCTAATTGTGACCCAAATAATCACTAAATTAGGTTTTGGTTGCTAAATAAATATAAAATAAAAGTAATGATTGAATTTAGTAACCAATTAAGTCAAGATAATTGGTATCTAACATTAAATACTAAGATTTTAGCTGCTTATACTATTAGATTCTAAATTAGTCTCTAACTAATTAGATATTAGAGACTAATTTAGAATCTAAAGGCATAAGTGACTAGAACCATGGTAGCTAACATTAGATACCAATTATTTTGATTTAATTAGTCACTAAATTCAATCATAATTCTTATTTTGTAGTTATTTAACCAAAACCTAATTTGGTAATTATTTTGGTCATAAATTAGCAACCATTTTACTTGGTAGTTAAAATTGGTGTCTAAATAACTTTTTTCTTGTAGTGTAAGTTATTCATATGAAATGTCTCACTAAGTTGTTGCTTGAAATTTTTGATTACCAACGAAGAAGAACCAATAATGATAATTTCATCAGCATATACAAGAACATGTAAAGGCATATCACCCTTGGAATAACTAAACAGTGAGTAATAAACACAATATTGCTTAAACCAATTTCCTTTAAAGATGTTGAGAACTTAGAAAACCAGTTTTATGGCCCCTATTGGAATCTATACAATGACTTATGTAATGACACCTACCTTATCCAAAGCAACAAAGTTAAAATTGGAAGGCAATTGCATAAGCAAGATCTCCTTGTATAAAGACATTATAAACATCCATATAGAGTATCTCCCATTATATTCCTACCATTATAGGAAAAAATGTGCAAAATGTGATCATTTTTGCTACAAGGCAAATGTTTCATTAAAATCAGGTCTCACAATTTGTTGAATCTTGTACACTATTAGAAGGCCATTTAGTGATTAAATCACACCATTAGATTGATAGTTGAATTCATGAAACCATTTATAATCAATTTATTTCATTTTAAATCTCATTTCTCTCAAAAGCATATATTTCATTATGTATATTTTTTCGCTCACCAAAATCCTTAACAACTTCTTTAAAAGAGCTAGGTTCAGTTCTTGCACTCAATGTTGCCAAAAATTGGATGTGTCTCACAGAAAATTTATAGCAATTTACGTAATGAGAAAATGGAAAGGAGAACCTAAAGACTTTGACGGTGTAGAGACATGTGATGGGATGCAGTTTATAACATGAACAATGTTTGTGATAGAATCCTTAAATTTACTTGAAGGTTTCTCTATTTGGTGATCTCAACCAATTTCAAGTAAAATAGTTTCTTCATTGGTTGTCTTTCTAATATTGGAACACTACAAGAAAACCGGAAAATAGTGACAAAAAGTTTGCCTCGTCCAAAAAGGAGACGCAAATTACGTCGGTGAGACCGATGAAAATTTGACAAAAAAAAGAGTGAACAATAGCATCGACCAAACAAACGCAAAAACCATCATTAGACAAAAAAAATGTGTCGAATAAACGACAGACGCAAATTGCATCGGCCAGACTGACAAAAATTCGATAAAAAAAGATTGAAGAATAACCGTAGCCAAACCCACACAAAAGTTCTCACTAGATAAAAAAAATAAAAAATACGTCGGCCTAACTCATGCAATCATGGAATAATTTAAGAAAAGAAAAACAAATTACATTAACTAGACCAACAAAAATTTAACTAGAAAAAAGTGCAGAATAGCGACGGCTAAATCCATGCAAAAGTTCTCGCTAAACGAAAAGAAAAAGGTAATTAAGTTGAGTTGACTGAGCTGACACTATGCTTAGTTTAAAATAATTGTCCCAGTTTATTTATTCATTAGCACAAAATAATAAATAAAAAAATTATTAATAATAATAATAATTTTTGTAATAAGATAAATAAGTTGAGAAAATAAATAAAATAATACATATTTTGTGAACATTACATAAATAAATGAAAAGTATTGATATTAAACTTGAAAAATATCAAAATATTTGAAAATAAATAAAAAATTAAAAATCTTGTATGAAAAAAATAAGTTAAAAAGTAATTACATATGTATATTTATAAAATTGATTGTTATGAAATTAGATAAACATATTTTAATAATTTATGTTAACGTATTTAAAAATAAAAAAATTCTCGAAGAAAAATATGAAAATATTAAGAAAAAAAAATGAAAATAAGATAAAAGTTATGTAGTTCGGAAATAAAATGATAAAGTTTAATGTAAAATAAATAAAAATGAGTGATAATAAAAAAATGTTAGCAATTTTTGGAATATCACTAAAACTATTAAACATATTTCTATCATATTTGATGCACGAAATATGCATGTTAAATGATCCTGCATTGCTTGAAAGACAATGTACAATGTCTATTAGATACCTATAATTGTATAAATATGTTTTATTAATGCAAACATTAAAGAATAAGTGTTTAGATACAAAATTTATATAAATATGCATAACTCTTAATGTTTTCAAATTTTACTAAGACATTAGGATTAAGTAGAAATAATATTTGATAATTTAAGAAAGTTTTCTAAAGTAAGGTTTGGAAATTTTCAATTGAAAACCATAAATTTTTTTAACAATGTAATGATTTTGTATTAAAATTTATACACATATATTGTTTAAAATTTATTTTTGTATCTAAAATAAATATAATTTTGTATTATGTTATTTGATATATGAATATAACCATGGAAATTAAAGTATGAATTAATTAATTGTTTGATATATGAATACTTAAAATTAATTGTAATTAATTATTATAAATTATTAATTGAATATGTTAAATTGTGAAACTTGCTTTGCATTTAGAGAATAGTGCAAAAGGAAGAGAAAGAAAGTTAAATAAATGTTATACTTCGTTATATATGTTCAAAGGTATATATGAATGCATGAATATGGTTATTATAGGATTAGTAAACATATATGATTGAATTGAAGATATGTTTTATGTTCAACATATGGTTTATGATAGTTATGAAGATATGTTTTATGTCGAAATGTTTTATGTTGAACATATGTCTAAAGAAATTATTTTGCTTATGATAATTATTTTCATTTGACAGGCTTTACATATGATAGTTATGTTTATTTAAAATTTATTGATTTGCATTTTGTATTTATAACATATCTGAATTTGCATATTATAAATATCATTTGTCACAAATTATACTTAATTAATTTGTATATTGTTACTGTAATTAATTTAATAGTAAGTAATAATATGTATTGATAAATAGTAGAGTTAACTAAACATGTAGTGTCCAAAAGAGATATTGATATACTATAAAGGAAATATAACAATGTAAAAACATCTAATGTCTAAAAGAGATCCAAATTAAAGTCACAAACCCCTTAAACACAAACAAAATATATACGCATAAGTAAGAAAATGATATAAAATATTGTAATGAAATCAATTAATTTGTTAATATTTCATCAAACTTAAGTTTACAAAATCAATCACTTTGAATTTGGCAGGAAGAGGAAGAGATGGTCAAAATTGCCTTAAAAAAATTTATTTTATTTTATTTTAATTGAATTTGAAATGAAACCCAACCAAGAAGAAAGAGTGAACGTGAAGCGCAACATAAGAGACTCTTCACTTGAAGTGATGAGTTAGAGCAGCATAAGAGACTCGACTCTTCATTTGAAATGGTTTCAGAACACGTGTACAACATCGAAAGAGACTCTTCATTTGTTTTGAATTTTATTTACATATTGATTTTAATTCGAAAAATTGGGTGGTGTTATGCGGACAACACATATAACAAGGTCATAATTTAATTGCATTAGTTTTGAATAAAATTAGGTGTACTAAAGAAGATGAACAATTGATACAGGAACAAAAATTGGGAAGTAAATGACATTGTAGATTTCTGCTCTAATTGAAATTTAAAAATAGTTGATTAAAAATTTTTAAGCACAACAGGTTCAGAGAAAAATAAAAATAAAATGATTGAACTGAAAAACAGTGGCTTGTTTTTCTGCGGTTTCCAAACCAGTTTAAACGAGCAGCTTGCAATTACTCTCCCATAGTTTGATACTCCTTCAAAGTATAAAACCAGTATTAAACATGAGTACTCAAACTAAATTTCATTAAACAATTGATTTCACAATCCATAATATATTACAAGCCAAACTTCTTGATTAAAACTAAACCAACTACAACTCGAATAGAGATCAGCAAAGCTGGATAAACTAGTAGAAACACAACAACAGTAGGGAAAATATAACATCAAGCAGAAAGACAACACACACATAACAATAAGAAGCACACCCTAATGTAACACAAGAACATTTACATATTCTTCTCCCCCATTGAATTCATCAAATGGAAGGGAAGAGACCAGCTATGATATACATAAAAAGGTCTACTCGTGCGGTCCATAGGACATTTGCCCAATCTTAGCTTGAATGTCTTCAACTTGGTCCTCAATGTTCTTAAAGTGTGTTTCACAAAACTAATGGTGGCTCCTTGGATCATTTTCAATGGTGTCGGACATATACGCAAATTGTGCAAGGTCAAATCCTCCTCCAGTAGTAGCAACAACAGCAACAACAACACTAGTTCTAGTTCCATCATCCTCTTTCTTGATATTGCTGTTGTTTAGATCCATCTCCGTTTGTTTTGCATACCCAGTAATCATCATTAACCTTCTTCAAACCAATCTTGTTCAAGGTTGCAACGGTGATTTCATTCTGAGCCTTTACAACTTCCACAACTTCTCCTTCAACATCAACTTCAAAGTATTTTAGAAAGTTGGATATAAGGACCACATAAGGTATACAATACTCTGGCTTTTTCTTGATCTTTGTAATACGCTCTTTTATCACATTGACCCAGTTAACTTTGATCTTGCTCATCAAACAATACATCATAATCAAATCTTCTTCCGTCAACACAACATGATTATAACCTCTTGGAGTCAGCAACCAAATCACAATGAAGGCAAGGATGAGTGGAGTCAAAGAGAGACCTCCAACGTGATATCCTTTCATTGCAGTATTTGGATTTCTCAGACACGTCTTGAAAAACTGAACTTTGTTAAAATCTTCAAGGTTAGTGGTGTTTCCTTTGCCAACAGTTTTTCCAGCATTTCTTAGTCCAACTACAACAAGCCAAACCTCGTCATTTACGGCCATGTCTACTCCCTTGACTTGGGAATACATCACATCATATCAAACCATATATTGGTGAGAAATACCTTTATCGAATTTGGGTAGGTATTTCCAAACAGTTTGAGAAACTTCTCGAGTTTCTGATACTTCAGTAAGTCTCTTACTTCATCTAGCTTTTTTCTTTCAGTCATTCCATTCTTATAAATTTTGGACTGATGATAACTTTCCTACTAACTTCACTATAATAATCCTCAATACTCTCTTGATTCCCTAAGAACCACCCCTCAAGGAAGCCATGGTAGGAAGAGTTGATGGATTTCTAAAGTGGATGAATTTTGTAACTGTAGAGTAGCTATGAATGCAAATATGCAGTGCTTTGGTGTGTGCTTGAATGCATGTCAACGCAGTATATAATGAGAAGGAAATGCACAAGAAGCCAAACACATGTATAAGCATTAATTGACAACATAACAAGTTGCTTTTCAATTTGTTGGGATCTTGTGAATAATAAATTGAAACAGAAGTGACTCAACTGCATATTTTTTTATTCTATTTTCTGATGTTAGCAATGTATAGTGGTCACCTAGGAACATTTTCTTCTCGAGACATTTTACTTTTTTTCATCATGTGGGAATTAGAATTAATTCCCATTTATCTACTTTTATCTATGTGGGGTGGAAAAAAACGTTTGTATTCAGCTACAAAGTTTATTTTGTACACTGCGGGAAGTTCTGTTTTTTTATTACTGGGAATTCTGGGTATGAGTTTCTATA
>Ga0099824_1003963_pt1 | contig 21436 bp, 21 predicted proteins | sample SiratrowhiteBW_FD_76837 | JGI IMG/M metagenome (GOLD analysis project Ga0099824, IMG submission 76837) | Root nodule microbial communities of legume samples collected from California, USA - Siratro white BW | ecosystem: Host-associated > Plants > Roots > Nodule | place: USA: California... | reverse complement strand
TCTTCCATTTCCCGAAATGCCTCTCCTGAAACCGCATCCATAGCCCCGATAGGAGCGGAAATCCTTCTGCTTTTTTCTTTAAAAAGCAGAAGATTGCAGCGGATAGCGGGATTAAGCTCCTAAAAAAACAAAATCCCAATCTTTTAAATTCCAAATCCCAAAACTGGATGCGCTTCACTCCGCTCAGCCTGATAAAACACACTTATATTATATATAGATAAAAAGACAAATCCGACAGGTTTACCTGTCGGATTACATATCCTTAGCTTTATTATCTAATCGAAGCGAATGGCTTTTACTGGAGATATCTTCGTAATTATATATGAAGGAATTAATAACACCAAAAAACAAACAGTAATAGTAAGTAAGTTTAATAGGAGAATATAAATCCAATTTAGATAGACTGGAGCTTGATTGACATAATAATTTTCAGGATTAAGCTGGATTACTCCAAATTCCTGTTGGATTAAAAGAATTGAAATACCTATTAGGTTTCCCCAGAACAACCCTCGTAGAATTAAGTAAAAGGCATTATACAAAAATATTTTACGGACTGACCAGTTATTTGCCCCCATCGACTTTAGAATTCCTATCATCTGCGTTCTTTCTAAAATAAGCACCAAGAGCGCCACTACCATATTAATTGTCGCCACCAAAATCATAACCCCTAAAATGATGACGATATTAAAATCAAACAATTGAAGCCAATCAAAAATATAACTGTATTTTTCTACAATGGTTTTTGTATCGAGATTAGAGGAAGTTGATTCGTAAACTTCATTTCCTACAGCTTTAATTTCATTAAAATCTTTAACAAAAATCTCAAATGCCCCAATTTGATCTTCATTCCATTTATTGATTCTCTGAATATGTCGAATGTCACCAATTATATAAGTAGCATCAAAATCTTGAAAACCTGAATTAAATATAGCCGCAATTTTAAATCGGCGACTATTTGGAAGCTTTCCTTGTTCTTCTTTTATAAAAAAGGTATTGAATTGGTCTCCGATTTTCAAATTTAAGCGATCTGCCAGAAATTTTGAAATAATAACATCTTCATTCAATGCTTTAGTAAAATCTGGCAATTTACCTTCTACAATATATTCCTTAATGTTGTTCCAATCGTAATCAGCACCAACTCCTTTGAAAATGATTCCTTCGAATGCATTTTCTGTTCTAATAATTCCTGCTTTACTTGAGACTGCCTGAATATGGCTAACTTCTGGAACTGATTTAAAATTGGGATAGAAATCTTGTTTCTTCGAAATTGGTACTGTTGTAACTTCTGAATTATTATTATCATAATTAGAAATTATAATCTGACCATTGAATGCCGAAACTTTCTCACGAATCTTTTTCTGCAAACCTATTCCTGTCGCTACCGAAACTATCATCATAATAATTCCGATTGCAATTGCAGAAATAGCAATTTTTATGATAGGCGCCGAAATACTGCTTTTGTAATCTTTTGCAGTAATAAGTCTTTTGGCTATAAAATATTCTAAATTCAAATTATCAGTTTTCTTTGGGTTGTTTAATCATTCCTTTCTCAAAAGTACATCTTAAAAAGGAAAATTGAGATGTTCTTGCAAACAATTGCCTGTTTTGATTTATAAAGGCAATTTCTTTTTCATTTCTTCTACTATATTATATGCCGCTGGACAAATTTCGACGTTTTTCAAAGTTAAGTTTGAAATCTGATAAAATTTGTTTCGATCTGTATGAGGAAACTCTCGACAGGCTTTCGGACGAACATCATAAATCATACAATAGTTTTCATTATCCAAAAAAGTACAGGGAACACTTTTCAAAACATAATCTTTGTCTTCATCAATTCGCAAATACTGATCAATAAATTGTTGTGGCTTTTGTCTAAAATGTTTTGAAATCCTTTCGATATCTGCCAGAGTAAATAATGGCCCCGTTGTTTTACAGCAATTAGCACATTTTAAGCAATCCGTTTTCTTAAATTCAGCATCGTGCAAATCCTGCATAATGTAATCTAATTTTTTTGGCGGTTTCTTTTTAAGCTTATCGAAATACTTTTTATTCTCGTTATGCTTATCTTTGGCTAACTTACTTAAGTTATTTAAAATCTGTTTCAAGTTTAATATTTAAAGTTGATTTGCAAAATTAAACAACTTTGACTTGAAACCTTAAACTTTGAACTAAAACAATGAAAGATCTTTTTGGGAAAGCAATATTTGATTTTTACACCAAAAATTCACCTGAAGATATTATCACCGAAACTTCGATTTCTGAAGAAGACGAAATGAGTGTTGAATATCTTTTCCGCACTTATAATGAGATGCCTAAAATTGAGCAAAAGGCTTTGCAATTGGCTAAAGGAAAAATATTAGATGTAGGATGTGGCGCGGGAAGTCACGCTTTATCATTGCAAAATGAACGCAGTTTAGACGTAACTGCCATTGACATTTCAGAAAAAGCAGTTGAAACCTGTCGTCTTAGAGGTATAAAAAATGCTAAGGTTGAAAATATTCTAGATTTTGAAGGAGAAAAATTTGACACAATCCTGCTTTTAATGAACGGAACAGGGATTTTTGGCCAGCTAAAAAACTGCAACAAATATTTATCTAAATTAAAATCCCTTTTAAATCCTGGTGGACAAATTTTAATTGACAGTTCTGACATCATTTATATGTTTGATGAAGATGAAGACGGTGGGAAATGGATTCCGTCTGAAAATGATTATTATGGCGAACTCGTTTTTAACATTAGCTATAAAGGAGAAAAAGAAGAACCTTTTGACTGGTTGTATTTGGATTATAATACGCTTCAAAATGCAGCAATTGCCAACGGTTTTAATTGCGAGCTCATTCTTGAAGGTGAACATTACGATTATTTAGCCAAACTTTCTATTTAAAACAAACCATAAAACCATGAATGAACTAGATTTAGAAAAATTAAAATATCCGATTGGAAAATTTACAGCTCCAGAGCAATATTCTGCAGAATATATTTCTGAAAAAATCAAAGAAATTGAAAATCTCCCTGAAAAAATCACAAAAGAAACAATTCATTTAACCGACGAACAACTTGATACTCCTTATAGACTTGGCGGTTGGACAGTAAGACAAGTTATTCATCATTGTGCCGAAAGCCATATGAATTGTTACGTTCGCCTAAAATGGGCTTTAACAGAAAACAATCCCGTAATTAAGCCTTATGACGAAGTGCTTTGGTCTGAACTAAGCGACAATCTGACAATGCCAATCCAACCAACTCTAGATTTACTAAAAGGACTTCATTTCAGATTGGGTTATATCATGCGAAGTTTATCAACATCTGATTTAGAAAAAACTTTTATACATCCTTCTGATAATTCAGAAATTAAACTCAAAAGAATGATCGGAATGTATGCTTGGCATGGAAATCATCACTTGGCGCACATTACCACTTTGAAAAATTATAAAAATTGGAAATAATAAAATGTGTTTACTTTTTACACAGCTTGTATACTTCCATAAAACAGAAAATCTCTTCACTTGAAGAGATTTTCTGTTTTATGGAATATTAAGATATTTATGCGTTTGCAATGAAACTCTCCATTTTGGATTATTCATAACATAATCAACAATAAGTGGAGTCATCTCTTCCTTTTTGCTCCATTCTGGTTGAAGGAATAAAATTGCATTATCGTTTACTAATTCTGCTTGTTCTTCGGCAAAAATAAAATCGTGCTTATTGTAAATAATCACCTTTAACTCGTGAGCATTGTCATACACTGTTTGTGTTGGAAGCTTATTCTTTTTTGGTGAAAGACAAATCCAATCCCAAGTTCCAGATAATGGAAATGCACCAGAAGTTTCAATATGCACTTTTAAATTTTTCTCTTTTAAACGTTCTGTCAAAAGCGTCATATCCCAAGACAAAGGTTCTCCACCAGTTACAACAACCGTATCAGCGTATTTTGCAGCATTTTCAACAATTAAATCTACTTTCGTTGGAGGATGAATCTCGGCATTCCAGCTTTCTTTCACATCGCACCAATGACATCCCACATCACATCCACCAATTCTAATAAAGTAAGCCGCTCTTCCTGTATGCGAACCCTCTCCCTGAATGGTATAAAATTCTTCCATCAAAGGAAGCATTGCTCCTTTATTTACTTCTAATTGTATTTCTTTCGGTAACATTATATTATTTTAAGAGTGCAAAGATAGTCAATAATATACGGAACAAAAAAAACCGATAGTTTATTGAACTACCGGTTTCTATTATTTATAAAAATCTATATTATTTTAAAGATTTTATAGACTGTGTCGCATATGAATTTGCTGGATCTAAAACTAAAGTTTTATTGAAATATTCAACAGCTTTAGCTTTGTCTGTATTAGCATAAGCAGCACCAATACTGTTGTAAGCTTCAATAATTTTCTTTGCTACAGCTAGTTTCGCCACTTCTTCAGGACCTTTTGCTGTAATTTTAGTAACGTACTCTTCGTAGTTTTTAATGATCAAATCATCTTTGTCTAACAAAGAGTTGATTCTTGCTTTATACAAGTAAGCTTCATCGTAATTAGGAGCAGTAGTTAAAATTTTGTCAAAAGCTGCATCTGCTTTTCCTAAAGCTACAGCATCACGGCTTTCTTTTGGTTTACTAGCGTTACCGTAGTATAAAGAAATTCCATAATAAACACTGTCATCTAAGTAATTTTTAGACTCTGGGTTACTTGCTCCAAGCTCAAAGATAGCAGCTGCTTGTGCATATTGTTTTTTACCGAATAATTCTTTTCCAAAGTCTGCAAATTCTTCAACTACTAAAGGCTCCAATTCAACAGCTTTTTTGATATCAGCTAAACCTGCATCAAAAGCAGCTTGATTTATTGTACCATCAGCAGCTGTTCCTTTTTTAATTTTAGCCAATCCTAAGTAGTAGTAATCTCTACCAATAACTTTGTTTCCTGGCGCTTTGATATAATCTTCTATAGATTTAATTGCTACATCAACATTACCATTTTCGTAAGCCGCATAACCTAAATATCTGTAAATTCTAGGATTTACTTTATCTTGAGCAATCATTTTGTTTGCAACAGTTTCTAGCTGTTTGTAATCTTTTACCAAGATTAAGAAATCTGCATGACGCATTTTAGAATCAAGCGAGTAATCTGTCAAACTTAAATACTTCTCGTAGTTTGTAATTGCATTTTGCAAATTAACTTTAGCAGTAGAAGGTTTATTTCTAGCCCATTTGTAATATGTCTCAGCTAATTCTCTGTAAACTGGCCCATAATTAGCATCTAATGCGATAACTTCATTGAATGATTTAATTGCTTCATCATAAGATTTAGCCCCTTTTAATAAGACACCTAACTGCATTTTTGCTCTCAATAAAGTATTGTCAGCAGTAAATGCATCACGGTATGCTTTGTAAGCATCATTTTGATTGTTTGCTCCATAGTAAGCATCTCCAATTGCTAATAATGCTTGTGCATTCTGCGGATCAACTAATAAAGCGCGTTTTAAAACTTCAATAGCATTTTTATAATCTGGATTTTCAGAGTTCATATATGCTCTAGCGATATAAATAAATTCATTTACATCTTTTTTTCTCATGTCTTTAGTAGCTAGAGCAAAATTTGCTTGAGCAGCTGCAGTGTTTTTTGCATCAAGATCTAATTGACCTAAACCAATATAATTTAAGTTTTTCTTATCTGAAGCCTGCAATCCATTATTGTAATAGATTTTTGCAGAGTCAACAACAGATTGGTTTAAATAAACATTACCTAGTACAAAATTAGCTTCACCATCAGATGGTTTTGCTTTAATAATTGATTTAAGTATGTTTTTTGCTTTATCAAATTGTTCAGCATCAATTGCCTTCTTTGCTTGGTTGATGTCTTGCGCTTTTGCCGCAGTGGCCGAGGCAACTAATGCAAGACTAAAAATTTTAAATTTATTCATCTTTATCGTAATTAATTTATTCTTTATCTTTTATAATTTCATTTCTAATTTTCAGCTTACGTCCTGGAGTTTTATATGGCAGTAAACCTGATTTCAATACTATACGCTGTCCAATATCTCCAGCTATGAATGAAGCAAACCCCATTCCAAGCCCTGAATAACCTTGACAATTGATAATAAACAAATCACGTGCCAAAGGATATTTATCTAATGCCAAGTCCGTTTGTGTAGGGCTATAGTAATTATTACTATTTAATCCTTTTACACTTAAAACATTTATTCTTTTAATTGTTTCTGTCATGTCTGGTGTTGGCTGGTATAGCCAATTTACTCCAATAACACCAATCATTCCATCATTTTCAGAAACAAATTTTATTACTTCGTTATTTGTTTTAAAAGAGAAAACGCCAGCTTTTGGAACTTCATTCACCTTGGCTAAATCTTTCATGTAGCGAACAGTACTTGAATTAGGATTATCAAAAACGAGTCCTTTAATTTTACCATCCGGTTTCCCCTGAATAAAATCGATTACACTTTTCAACGCAATAAGAGTATCATTATTGCTTTTGTTTGAAATAAAAGCAACTGCATCATGTGCAAAAGGCGTCACTCTAGGATTAATTTTGCTTTTTTCAAAACGAGTCTTCTCTTGTGGAGTCAGATCTCGAGTTGTGATGACAACTTTAGCTTTTTGATTTAATAAATCATTAATTACTTCAGCTTCTGATTTGGGCATTACTGTAATTTTTGCATCATAGTAAGTTCCTTCAAAAACAGCAACCTGATCGTCTACGATTTGTTTTACAGTTTCATCAACTGTAATATCAAGTGATCCTTTTAAAATGGTTTCTTTTTCAGCTTCATTTTTGCTTTTTTGGTTGCACATCGCAAACAAAAAGACAAAAACCATCAAACCTAAAGCCTTACTATATTTCAACATAATTATTCTTTTGAATTAATTAATCTTAAAAATCTTATTCCAGAATATACAATCAGCAAACCTCCAAATGCATATCTGTATTTAGGTTCCATATTCAATGGGAGTTTTTCCCAAAACATAATCATTAAACCGAGTACAAGATATATTAAAAAAAAGAGTATTCCTAAAACAAGAAGAAATCGCTCTTTGAGCGATTTCTTCTGAATATTATTAAGCATATCTTTTAACATTATTCTGCAGATTGAATAGTAATAGGAAGAGAGTATAATACCCTAACTTTTTTACCATTTTGCTCGCCGGGAGTCCATTTTGGACATTTCTTAAGAACACGAATTGCTTCTGCTCCTGTTCCGTAACCGATATCTCTTAAAACTTTAATATCTGTTAACGACCCGTCTTTTTCAACTACAAACGTAACGTAAACTTTACCTTTTAAACCTTCTTCTTCTGGAGTTTTGTAGTTGTTTCCTACGAATTTGTAGAATTTATCAATACCCCCTGGGAAATCTGGTTTTACTTCGATACCAGCTGTGTTGTATACAGTGTTATCTTCTTGAACCACCTCTGCTACTGGTCCTTTACCAACTGGCTCATCAACAGTTAAAACTGCATCTGGATCTCCTTTGATAGTCTCAGAACCTACTTTTTTATCTTTTAGCTCCACAATCTTAGGTGGATCTTCAGTGATCTCTTCTGTTTTAGCCACAACTGGCTTAACAAACTTTACCTGATCTACCTTTGGTGGTGGTGGCGGTGGCGGCGGCGTATTTGGTTTAATTTCCTCTTTTTTCTTAGGAGGTAATTTTACCGTTGCAATCTTAATATCATTGTTTACCTCTTCTTCTTGAGAATCTGGTAAGAAACTTGCAATAAGAGGAGCGGCAACTGCAAAGCTAAAAATAAGTGAACCAATTACAAGTGCTTTCACAGTTGTTTTTCCGTTCGATTTTCTCAGCTCATATGCCCCATATATCTTATTACGCCCTTCGAATACGATATCAAGCCACTGATTTTTTATAATATCTAATTTCATTTTTCTTAATTATTAGGTTATTGACAAAATACGAAATAAACCCTATTTCTTCTCTAACAATTCTTTTTCCTTCGGTTGAAAATCGTTAACAATCGCATAAGTTCCAACACCTGTAATAGCCATTTCATCCAAAATGTCTACTAAGTTCTTGTATTTTGATTTTGTACCTGGCTTAATGATAACGATAATTCCTTTATCCTTATTTCCAGTATATTCAATAACAGATTTTTTACGATCTAATAATTCTTTACGAATACCTTCTTTACCGTAAGCAATATCTTTAGGTCCTGCAATCGGCGCATCTAATAATCCCATATAATAAACAAGTTTATTATCCTCACCCATCATAATAGTCATCGTACGTTTCTCATCAACTTTCAAATCCTTGTCTTTTGTCGGATCATCATTTTTATCAGGCAACGACAAATCCATCGATTGTGGTTTTGACAACGAAGTAGTTAACATAAAGAATGTAATCAATAAGAATGCCAAATCCACCATCGCCGTTAAATCGACTTTCGAATTCTGCTTTTTGCTTCTTACTTTACCACCTTTACCACCACCGCCGTCGCCGGTATTTAATTCAGCCATTTAGTGTATATTTTTAAATTAAAAGTCTTTCCCTCTCGTACCTGTAACTAAGTTAAAGGAATTGATTTTCTGATCTTGTAAGATATCCATAATCTTTTTGATTTTTGGATACTCTTCCTTCGCATCTCCCTTAATAGCAATCTGCAATTCTTTGTCATCTAAATCAATTGTAGCTCTTCTAGAAATTAGAAGCCATTCTTTTAATTGATTATCTAATGAGTCCAAAGGAATTCCAGGTTGATTTGCTTTGGTTCTGTCCGCCGCTTTCATATCAATGATCTGCTTTAAACCTGTAACTGGCACACCGAAGTCGTCCATCAATGCAAATTTGGTTTTATCTTCTTCAGAGAAATTAATACCATATTTTGCACCAATTCCTTCAAGAGTTCTTTTACGAATCTCTCTTCCTTTGATGTCAAAAAATACTTTTCCTTTTCCTACTGTAATAATTGCCAAATCAGTATCTGGTAATTTAGTTTGTACAGTAGATGCAGGAGTATCTACAGGAAGTGCCTCTGGCACTTTAGCAGTAGCGGTCAAAATAAAGAACGTTAGCAAAAGGAACGCTACATCACACATCGCAGTCATATCTGTCGATGTAGACTTTTTTTTCATTTTTATTTTAGCCATTATCTTTTATTTTATTTTTTTGATAAATAAATATCAAAAATTAATTATTGTCTTAAACTTCCTCTGAATTTTCTGTAAGTATTAACGATTGTAGTACCAGCCTCATCGATAGAGTAAGTTAAATCGTCAATTTTAGCAGTAAAGAAGTTGTAAGAAACAATTGCTAAGATAGAAGTAGAGATACCTGTAGCAGTGTTGATAAGTGCCTCAGAGATACCTGTTGCAAGAGCCGCTTGGTCAGGAGTACCAGCAGAAGCTAACGCACCAAACGCTTTAATCATACCAGATACAGTTCCTAATAATCCTCCTAATGTACCTAAAGATACTAAAGTAGAGATAATAGTCATGTTTTTCTCTAACATTGGCATTTCTAATGAAGTTGCCTCTTCAATTTCTTTGTGGATTACTTCTGAAGCTTCTTCGCTGTTGAATCCTTCTTTTTTAACATCTTGGTATTTTACTAAAGCTGATTTAATTGCGTTTGCAACTGAACCTTGTTGTTTGTCGCAAGAAGCGATAGCAGCTTCGATGTTTCCTTCTTTAATACTTCCTTGAACACTTTTCATGAATTTGTCAAGGTTAGTTTTTCCAGCAGCTTTACCGATAACAATAAATCTTTCAATAGAAAAAACAACAACCATTAAAAACATACCTAATAATACTGGTACGATGAAACCTCCTTTATATACTTGTCCTAATGTATTGATTGGATGTCCTGTTTCTGGATTACCTCCTTCGAAGTTCGCAGAATCCCCCATGATTACTTTCCAAATAAACACCCCTACTAAGATACACGCTACAATAATGATTCCTGTGATCATTCCTCCGCCATTTGAAGTGCTTTCTTTTTTAACTTTAACGTTTGCCATTTTTTTTAATTTTAATAGTTTTAAATAATTTTTATTTTTTAGTTATATTTAACTTGTAGAGGAGCAAATTTATACGTTTAGTTTAAATAAAAAAACTTTTTTTAATTTAATTGACCGAAATTTAACTTCAAATTAAAAAATATCTCATTAAATTGGTCGCATCATTTTTTAGATAAAACAAAAAAAAGGACGATAATTAGAAAAATTACAACGTTTTAGTAAATATTCAAAGATTCCTTTGATATCTTCTTAAAAAGCTGAGAATTTTTTTTTTATTAATTTTTCAATCAAAAAAAGCTTTTTCTTACTAAAAAAAACCACATAAAAAGCGCCCAAAAACAAAGCAATATTCATAACAATCTAAATTACAAATAAAAACATGAATAAAAAAGAGAATTTTATTGCAGACATAAATACTGGGTACTCATCTAAGGGAGACAGCATCATACTTGGAGGTGCAATTCTTGATGGTGAGCCAATTGCAGAAGCGCATGTCAAAATTCCACTAAAAACTTTAAATCGTCACGGGTTAATTGCTGGCGCAACTGGAACAGGAAAAACAAAAACAATTCAGGTTTTTTCTGAACAGCTTTCTAATGCAGGAATTCCTGTACTGATGATGGATATTAAAGGAGACTTTAGTGGTATTGCAAAAGAAGGTAAAGAAGAAGGTTTTATTACAGAACGTCATGCTAAAATTAATATACCTTATAATGTAGCAGCATTTCCTGTTGAACTGATGTCCTTATCCAAACAGAATGGAGTACGCCTTCGCGCCACTGTTTCTGAGTTTGGACCTGTTTTATTTTCTCGAATTTTAGATTTAAATGATACTCAAGCCGGGGTCGTTGCGGTTATCTTTAAATACTGTGATGATAACAAGATGCCTTTATTGGATTTAAAAGACATTAAAAAAGTAATTAATTATATTACCGAAGAAGGCAAAGACGAAATCGCTGCCAGTTATGGAAAAATTTCGACTGCCACAACTGGAACTATTCTTAGAAAGATTATAGAATTGGAACAGCAAGGCGGTGATTTGTTTTTTGGCGAATTGTCTTTTGAGACTGATGATTTGATGCGAATTGATGAAAACGGAAAAGGTTATGTAAATATCATCCGCTTGACGGATATTCAGGATAAACCAAAATTATTCTCGACTTTCATGTTAAGTCTTTTGGCCGAAATTTATCAGAAGATGCCAGAAAAAGGAGATGCAGATCAGCCTGAATTGGTAATCTTTATTGACGAAGCACATTTAATTTTTAATGAAGCCAGCAAAGCACTTTTAGAGCAGATTGAAACAATCGTAAAATTGATTCGTTCAAAAGGTGTCGGACTTTATTTTGTTACCCAAAATCCAATGGATGTTCCAAGCGGTGTTTTGGCTCAGTTAGGATTAAAGATCCAACATGCGTTAAGAGCTTTTACAGCAAATGACCGTCAGGCGATTAAAAAAACAGCGGACAACTACCCTACTTCTCCTTATTATAAAACAGACGAATTATTAACGAGTTTAGGAATTGGAGAAGCTTTGGTAACAGCATTAAACGAAAAAGGTATTCCAACTCCTCTTGTGGCGACCATGATGCGTGCACCAATGAGCCGAATGGATGTTTTATCTCAATCTGAAATTGATGAAATAAACGGCAAATCGAAATTAGTTAAGAAATACGCTGAAGAAATTGACCGTGAAAGTGCTTTTGAAATTTTAAACAAAAAACTGACGGAAGCAGCAGAAGCCGCAGCTCAGCAAGAAGAACAAGCTCCTGCCAAATCAACAAAAGCAGGACCAAGCACTACAGAAGTTGTTACAAAATCTGTTTTGAAAGTAGTAACAAGCGCTACTTTTATAAGAGGTGTTTTTGGGGTTCTGACTAAAATATTTAAGAAATAAAAAAACTAAACCATCTAAAATATAAAACCCGACAAATTCTTGCAAATCTGTCGGGTTTATTATTTTGTATAAAGTTTATACTTATATTAGGTATAAAACTTAGGCCTGCTCCAATAATGTCAAAATTCTCTTTTCGACTTCTGGACCATCCCAAATGTTTTCGATATTTTCCATTTTAAGAACTTCTTCCATAATTCCGTTTTGATAATCTCCGATTGCTAAAGCTTCGGCATATGGTCGATCACTGAAAGTAACGCGGCTATAAAGAGGAATCCACTTGTCTGGATGTTTATCTGAGAAGACTTTTTCTATTTTCTTTTGCAGCAAGAATTTTTCATCTGCTGTTTTGGTACTCATTTCTAAGAAATTTCGATACGAAAGTTCTGCAATGGCATCTGCATTGGGTTTTCTTGAGATTTGATATTCTGTAAATATTTTTTTCCAATCGTCTTGGTACTTTTCAATCATTTCGCTCAAAACGGTGATATCTTCAAATCCAGCATTCATACCTTGTCCGTAAAAAGGAACAATAGCATGACAAGCATCTCCAATCAAAGCAATTTTGTTTTCGTACGTCCAAGGGAAACATTTCATGGTAACCAAAGTACTAGTTGGATTTTTAAAGAAATCATTTGCCAGTTCTGGAATTACTTCAATAGAATCTGGGAAATTTTTCTCGAAGAAATCTTCAACCATTTTACGGTCGGTTAGCGATTCAAAAGAATTTTCTCCTTCAAAAGGCATAAACAGAGTACAGGTAAAACTTCCATCAAGATTAGGGAGCGCAATTAACATGTATTCGCCTCTTGGCCAAATATGAAATGAGTTTTTATCTAATTTATGCGTTCCGTCTGGATTTGCTGGAATATTTAATTCTTTATAACCCATATTTAAAAATTCCTGAGAATAATTAAACATGCTCTGACGCTGCATTCTGTGACGAATTCTAGAAAAAGCCCCATCGGCACCAAAAACCATATCAAACTTTCTTTCTTCCCACTCTCCCCTTTCGCTTTCGCCAATATGAAGCGTTGCATCGTTTAAAGTAACATCCCAAACTTTTTGTTCAAAATGAAATTCGGCTCCTGCTTCTTCAGCAAGATCAATCATTTTTCTGTTTAATGTTCCTCTTGAAATAGAATATATGGATTCTCCTTCTTGTCCGTAATTCTGAAAATTTAGTTTGTCTACCAAATGAATCGCGCGTTTATCCATCGGAATTGCAATTTCTCTAACTGCATCGCCTACGCCAACTGCATCCAAAGCTTTCCAGCCACGGTTGGACATTGCTAAATTAATAGAACGGCCAGAAAAATTTATATTTCTAATATCGGGGCTGCGGTCATAGACATGAACAGTGTGACCAGCTCTTTTAAGATAAATTGCCAGAAGCGACCCTACAAGTCCAGAACCAACAACTGCAATTTTTAATGATGTTTGCATCGAGGAAAATCTAATATTGGGTCGTAAAAATAACTAATAATTGTACATGAGCCTTAAAATAAACGAACAAATGTTGTAAATAATCATTTCCGAAGATTTACCTCGTATTTTAGTAATTTAAAAATATAACAAAATGTTATTTTATTAAATTTATTTACAAAAATTAAACAATTAGTTTTGTACTAAATTATTCCATAAGTTAAACTCAAAATTCATGAACAGCGAAATTCTAAAGTCAGACATTATATTAGAGAATGAAAAAGTGCTTTTAGTTCCATTTGAAAGCAAAAGAAACATAGAACTCAAGGAAATTATTTTTGATGATGAAATCTGGAAGTATATGGGAATGTATGTTCGTAACGATGAAGATTTTGAAAACTATATAAAAAGTACATTAAAACAAAAAGCAGACGGAATTTGTTATCCATTTCTTATTATTGACAAAGCCACAAACCGAGTTGCTGGAAGCACGCGTTATGGTTATCTAAACCATGCAAGTCAAAAATGTGAAATTGGGTGGACGTGGTACGGCAAAGATTTTCAGGGAACTGGTTTAAACAAAGCGTGTAAATATGAATTATTGAATTTTGGTTTTGAAAATATTCAATTTCGAAGAATACAATTCAGTGCCGATCTTGAAAATTTAAGATCTCAAAAAGCCATTGAAAAACTGGGCGCCATAAAAGAAGGTATTTTTAGAAACAATTATGTCGATTCTGAAGGAAAAAGCAAGGATGATGTTTATTTCAGTATTATTTTGGAAGAATGGCAGAATACTAAACGAGATTATTTCTCTGATGTAAATACAAAAAAGTTATCTTAGCAATAATCTTCTAAATTTATAACAATAAAGTTTCATTAATCAATGAATGACATAATAAGAAATTTGACCGTTCAAAACTTTGAAAACCTTAAAGCTTCATTTGATTATTCAAAAAAGATATTTTGGGATGAAGAAAAAAACAAGTTAATCCATCCAGGGGAATTTGGCTCATATAGAGAAAAAATAATTCATGACTGGCTACGTTTATATGTTCCAAAAAAATATGGAATAGCTTCCGGTTTTGTAATCAACTCAAGAAATAAAATCAGTACTCAGTGTGATTTAATTATATATGACATCCATCATACTCCTCAAATTCAAACTGATGAAAATCAAAAATTTTTCCCAATTGAAACAGTATTAGCAATTGGGGAAATAAAATCAGACATTAATAGTTTTACAGACTTAAAAAAATATGCTGAAAAATTATCCGAGATAAAAAAAATGAGAAGTGAAGTTAAGAACCCCAAACCTTATTATAAACATATTCCAGGAAATTTTGATTTAGATAAAAATCCTCAAGATAATATTTTCACTTTTTTAATCTGTAACAAATTCAATTTTGATCCAACAGGAAAAAACTATAATATAGATACGGATAAAAAACATCGCACTAATTTAATTCTCAGTCTAACTGATGGATTAATAAATTACACGTCTACAAAAGGCGCACCTAATCTATGGTTTCCTTTTCTTGATGAATCCGAATTAATTCCAACCTTCATAAAAAACAATAATAAAAATTCCCCAGATCACGTAATACTATTTCTAACATCTTTGATAATGGCTATCAAGTTCACTACTTTATTAGAAATAGACATGACTTTATATTTAACCGACGAAGTTTATGACGATTTAATATTGTAAAAAATCATTACTTATTAATCAAGAGAAAATGAACCTATACTCAGAATATTATGTAACCCAAAAAGCGGAAAGGTTCGTCAACAAAATTTGGTGTTTGGACAACAGCATTGGCGAAAGCCTGATCGAAAACAAACTTGTTCTGCCAAACGGCTGTTTCAATCTCGCTTTTGTAACTGGAAATTCCATCGAAGTTCATACGAGTAAAGCCAAATATGAGATGAACGAAGGTGTTTATTTCTGTTCTCAAATGACCAATAAAGTTTTGGTCAACATACAACCGAAAACGAAAGTTACTATCATTCAGCTTCATGCGTGGACACTTTCGATGTTTCCTAAATATGATTTAAACAATTTTACCGATTCCAACATCAAAATTAATCCCGAAGAGCTACCCCTTAAAATTCAGATTGGCTCCGATATAGAAATTATATTAAATACAATAAATACTTATTTTGAAGCTTTATCTGATTTGCATTCAGAGAAAAATATAATTGAAAAAATCTGCGAAATTATTAAAAGTCAAGATTCCGAAATTTCGGTTTCAGAAATCAGTACAGCATTAAAAATTTCACAGCGATTGCTTCAGATTAAGTTTAAAACGGCAACTGGATTAACAATTAAAAAATATATTCAGATTTTAAAGTTTCGAAAATCTGTTGATCAAATGGTTAATTCTGATTTAGAAAAATTAAAACTGACCGATATTGCGCTTTACAATAAATATTTTGATCAATCCCATTTTATAAGAAAGTTTAAAGATGTAACGAAAATTACTCCGAAAACATTCGATCCAAATTCATATTTTCTTTCTCATAAAAGATAAGTTTTCGCATTTGTACAATTTTGCGAGTTTTGATTGAATTACTTTTGTTGAATCAATCAAATAATCAATCACAAATGAAAATTAATCAATCTAATATTAAGCTAAAATTTCTTTTAATTGGAATTTTCTTTATCCAAACCCAACTTGGGTTTTCTCAAGAATCTAAAAATTCCATTTTGTATAAAACCATTATGGCAAAAGACAGTCTTCTCTTTGACATCGGTTTTAATACTTGCGATATAAAACAATTTGAAAACTTATTTAGTGATGAACTTGAATTTTATCATGACAAAGACGGGTTTTCAAATAAAGCAGATTTTTTAAAAAGTTTTAAAAACGGATTATGCGGTTCGCAAGAAACGTATCGATCAAGAAGAGAATTGGTTGCAGGAAGCACTGAGATTTATCCTTTATACAAAAAAGGTGCTTTGTACGCCGCAATACAAATTGGCATTCATCAGTTTTATGAAACTACTGCCACAAAAGGAGAACCTTTATTAAAGAAAAACGAAAAACTTGTAGGCAAAGCCAAATTTACCCATTTGTGGATTTTAGAAAATAATGAGTGGAAATTAAAACGAGCTTTAAGCTATGATCATTCTGCTGTAAACTCGAAGCAATAGACTTAATTTAATCATTATGCTAAAATTATTTATCCTTGTATTATTGTATATAAGCAAAATTCTAACGGCTTAATTTACCTAAAAATATTTGTTAGTTATGAGCATAGACCCGCGTAAAAGTTGCTTTGGTCTGTGCTCTGATTTTTTATATTCTGAAAAAAATAAAAAAAACTGCTTTTTGTTGAAACCAAATCGCAAATCAATCGTCTAAAATTCTAGGACATTTATTTATTCAGTAAAAAAACATATTTTTGATTTAATATACTGAATATCTTTTTGTTGCAAAGTTTCAATCATCAATCAAAAAGCGAATCAATTTCACCAATCTTAAAAAACATAATCAATCCATTATGAAAAAATCAATCAAACATATTGAACTTTTTGTTGCCTTCCAGCTTACGGCATTCAGCACATTTGCTCAAGATAAAGCGCAGCAAATCGAACAGCTTTTAAACAAATACAATGAATACGGACAATTTAACGGTTCTGCTTTAGTAGCCGAAAACGGAAAGGTAATTTTTAAAAAAGGATTTGGCTCTGCCAACATGGAATGGAATATTCCGAATCAGCCTGATACTAAATTCAGATTGGGTTCAATCAGTAAACAATTTACTGCTCTTTTGATTGTAAAACTGGCAGAAGAAGGAAAAATCAAACTAGATGTTCCTATTACTAGTTATCTTCCGGATTATCCAAAGGAAAATGGCGATAAAATTACGATTCATCATTTATTGACTCATACCTCTGGAATTCCAAATTATACCAATGCACCAAATTTTCTAAAAGAAAAAGCAAGAAATCCTTATACTCCAGAAGCTTTTGTAAAAACATTTTCTAGTCTTCCGCTAGATTTTGCTCCGGGTGAAAAGTTCAACTATAGCAATTCCGGTTATTTTCTATTGGGCTATATTATCGAAAAAATTACTGGCAAATCGTATGAGCAGAATCTGCAACAAACGATTTTTACACCTCTAAAAATGGTTAATACTGGTTACGATCATAGCGAGGTTATTATAAAAAATAGAGCTGCAGGTTATGAAAAAGAAGGAAAGAAAATTGTCAACGCTCCTTATCTTGACATGAGCATTCCGTACGCCGCTGGATCTTTGTATTCTACTGTAGAAGATTTGTATTTATGGGATCAAGCACTTTATACTAATAAATTGCTTTCTGAGAAAAGCATGGATTCTTTATTTAAACCTTACATTAAAGCATGGAATGGTTTTTACGGATACGGATGGTCAACTTATGAAGTGCCAAACGGAAACGATAAATTGACTGTTGTGGAGCACGGTGGTGGCATCAACGGATTTAATACCATTATTTCGCGTATTCCTAAAGACAAGAATCTTGTTGTTTTATTGAATAACACTGGCGGAACTGTTTTGGGAGAAATGAATACAGCAATTCGCGCTATTTTATACAACCAGCCTTTTAATCAGGCCAAAAAATCATTGGCTCTTGACTTATTAGATATTTATAATGAAAAAGGTGCAACGGCTGGAACAGAAGCCTACAAAAAGCTAAAAAACGATCCAACCTATGCCATTAAAGAAGGTGACATGAATAGAGTTGGATATCAATTATTGCAAACTGGAAAAAAGAAAGAAGCGATTGAAGTTTTCAAAATCAACGTAGAAGCTTTCCCTAAATCTGGAAATGTTTATGATAGTTTAGGTGAAGCGTATTTGGCTGATGGAGACAAAAAATTAGCGATGGTCAACTATAAAAAATCTGTTGAATTGGATCCTACAAATGAAGGCGGGAAAAAAGTTTTGGAAGAGCTTTCTAAAAAATAAAGGCAAATAATTGTAGATTAAATTCTTATAAATGGCTCTGAAAAAGTAGATTTAAATTCTATTTTTTCGGAGCTTTTTTTGTTACAACTTGGGACATCCAAATTCAGTGAATTATTTTTTTTAAATGCTATTTTAGCTCACCCAAAATAACTTAATGACCTATGAAAAATCTAAAAAATCACAGTTTCTTAGCTGTATTGGTATGTCTTTTTATTTCTTCTAAATCTTTATCACAAAACAGTCAGCCGCTGATGCCAAGTCAGCAAAACAAGATTATAATTGATAAAATTGTTGAGGCAACTCGCTACAAAAATTATGTGATTGATTTTTGTTTATCTAAAATAAATGAAGCTTCAGCAAAAGAAGGTTGGAACGAACAAAAAGCGATGGAAATTACGCAAAGTATCAATTACAAAAATTTCAGAGATGCCATCTACAATAGTTTTGTTGTTTTTGACGAAGTTGAATTGGAAACTTTATTAAAAGCTTACGAAAAAGACACCGCTTATCAGTCCCAAAATGTAATGACCAATAATAAAGTGCTTATAAATAATCTAAACATTTTTGCTGATGATATTGTGAAGGGAAAATATGTTTCTAAATAAGATGCTAAGGTTCTGAGCTACTAAGGTTCTAAGTTTTTTTTTGCACTTATCTTTGTCAAAGTTTGAAACTTTGACAAAGATTGTAACCTGAAACTTGAAACTTTGAAAGCAAAAATTATTTCTTCGGTTTCAAAACCAATTTCGTTGAAGTCTTTATGATTTCGTTTTTGTTTAGTTTCATTTTTCTGAACTTTCCTTCATTGTACATTTCGGCCTGATCGTCGTAATGTTTGCTGAAAGGATTTCCAGATTGTCCAGTTGGTAAAATACTCCAGCTGTTTTCGACATCGGCAAAATCGACGATTCTTCGTGTTGATGGCCCACCCTTGGTGTAATATTTTCCTTCATCATTAAATCCGAAGAATAAATTATTGATTACTTCATTTGAACCTGGAGAATTGAACGGCCCAACATTAAACAATCCGCGAAGCGCTTTGACTTTTCCTAATGGATGTTCGTGTTCTACAGTATGCACTTTTCCCCAATTCCATTCTGCAATATTTTCTCCTAACTGATTTTGCAAAGCAATAACAGCATCGTGAAATGATTTCGAAACAACGTCTGTTCTCGTTTCTTTCACATTTTTGGTTTTGATATTATCCCACCAAACCGAATTTTCGTTTTTTATTTGGTTCGCAATGACTTGTTTCCCGAGAGAAATTCCTAAAAATAAATTGAAATTGTCTTTGCCCATTTCATCCTCAAATGTATTTTTCAAATACAGATAAATCCATTTGTTGTAAATCGTCGGTGCAACATCTTCAATATTTGTTGTTCCTTTCCAAGATTTTAAAACTCCCAAAACCTCTTTTTCATTATACGAAAGCGATTTATTGTCTAAACTTGCCATCAAATTTTTAACTACCTCAACAGCAACATCAGAAGTATTGTCATAAATCATTTTGCTGATAGCTTCCTTATCCCAATCAGATTTTGCATCTAAAATTCCTGAGATTCTTTTCGCACGATCTTCTGGCAGATAATATCCCGGATATAAATAGCCATTATCTATAGCTTCCGGCTGATTATTCGCAGAATACACATATCCCCAAGCCGGATTCTCAGCTGATGGATTTTCTTCAAAATCTAAAAACTTAGTAATATCGTCTTTTCCGCTTGAACCGTCTAAAATTAAATGTGTATTAACGCCTTCACTATGTCGGTACAATTTCCCGCTCGCCCACCAAGCCACATTTCCTTTGGCGTCTCCGTACATTACATTCAAGCCAGGCGCAGCAATTAAACTCACAGATTTTTTAAAATCAGTAGTGTTTTTAGAGTGAGAAAGACCGTAAGCCGCGTCTAAAATCTGAATCGGTTCTCTTGTGTATGTCCAAGACATTGCAATCGGATTTTTCTTTTCCAAACGATCGATAAAATCATTCATAACTGGACCATGACGTGTAATTTTAACTGCCAAAACAACATCTGAAGAATCTTTAACTTTTATCGTTTTTTTTCTAATTTCATATTTACCGAAACCTATCGGAGTCTGATATTGAGAAGCATCATCAGCTTTATTTTTTTCTTGATAAAAATCGATATCATCATTTTCAAACATCGTTAAACCGTAAGCGTAATCTCTGTTGTGAGCCAAAAGCGGAAACGGAGTTCCTGCCAAATAACAGCCGTATAATTCATGTTTTGGCGTTACAATGTGCGCTTCATACCAAGTTGCAGGTTGCGAAAACCCAATATGCGGATCATTGGCAAAAATAACTTTTCCCGTTTTTGATTTATGCGGACCAACAACCCAGCTGTTACTTCCAACAAATGGCGGAATCGGAGATTGATCCAACATGGCGGTTATAGATTTTGAAATCTCGGTATATTCCTCAGTTTTCTCTTTTGAGATTTTAATTTTTGTATTATTAAATTCTCCTTCAATACCCAAATCTTTCAAATATGCAGCTCCATATTTATTTTTAATATCTGTCAATAATGGATCTGTTTTCTGAGCCATAGCAAAACTAAAAGACATATAACCAAAAATATTATAAACGTCTTTTATGGTAAACTTCTGCTTTTTTACGCCAACCAAAGTAAATTCTATCGGAGTTACTCCTTCTTCGAGGTATTGATTAATTCCGTCCAGATAAGCTTGCGTGAGTTTATAGCTTTCGCTGTTTCTATCCAATTTTGCAATGGCTTTCGCCGAAGCTTCTTCAATTCCAATTCCGGCAAAAAACTTGTCGTTTTTAAGTGCAACTCCTCCAAAAATTTCAGACAAACGACCGGGAGCAATACGGCGTAACAATTCCATTTGCCACAATCTTTCTTGCGCATGCACATAACCAAGTGCCGTCATGGCATCTTTTTCAGAATCTGCATAAATATGAGGCACTCCAAAATCATCAAAATAGACTGTTATTTCTTTATTAAGATTTTTTAATTCTAATAAACCTTCGTACTTAGGCTTTAAATGAAAAATATAGGCGCACAAACCAATCGCAAGAATTACTATAAGAACCAATAAGGCCAGCAGGATTTTTTTAATTATTCTCATATTCTGAAAAAGGATGAAATTTGTAATAATGTAATTTTTCTAAAAAATCTTATAAGAGACAG
>Ga0099824_1003959_pt1 | contig 21445 bp, 12 predicted proteins | sample SiratrowhiteBW_FD_76837 | JGI IMG/M metagenome (GOLD analysis project Ga0099824, IMG submission 76837) | Root nodule microbial communities of legume samples collected from California, USA - Siratro white BW | ecosystem: Host-associated > Plants > Roots > Nodule | place: USA: California... | reverse complement strand
TTTTTTTTTTTTTTTTTTTTTTTTTTTTTTTTTTTTTTTTTTTTTTTTTTTTTTTTTTTTTTTTTTTTTTATGTTAGTTATGTCATATTTATGGGTAATTTTTCTATCAATGTCAACTAAACTATCTTACTAACATTAGTAGAAATATTTTTCAACTATATTAGTTAAGTTTTCTCTGTTGATGTCTATGAGAGTTATTTTTTTTTAATGTAAGGAAAATCAATTTTTTCTTATTGATATCAATGTCATTCTTTTTCTCAAAGACCAATGAAAAAAATTAATAACTACGTAAAATGTTTCAATCAACCTTTAACTATGAATAATCTTTTTCCAATTTCTAATAAGAGGAATTTTCAATTGATTGAAAAATATATCAATAAATAATACCAATTAATAAATTGGAAAATTTCTTCACCAAGTGGTTGGCATATCTCGAAACTGGCCTACGTTGATTTCAATCATGAAAATTGCATGTCAATATTTATTCAGAAAAAATTAATTTTACAAAAGAAATACTTAAGATATGATAGACTATAAAACTATAATGTGCTGATATTTTTAATTTTTAAATATTGTTTAATATGTAAAATAACCTTTTGTTCTTTGCGATTATTGAAATATTTATTAAAAAAATTAAACCTTAATGAATTTAAAACCAAATAATATATATTTAAAAGTTGAAATAATTTAAATTTAATATATTTTTATTTCTTTGAAATGGTTAAGTTGCTTAACCAAATACACGCCTCATTTTGTAGGGCATAATGAGTAGGGATGACAAACTAATCCATCCATATGAATATTATCTAAACGTACCTCGATTTTAATAGAAAAATCTCCACTTTTATTGGGTATATCATCAAATTCTCAACTTTTTAAATTAGATATAAAGATACGGATGGGTATATACTTTCACCTTGTCCTCGTTCTCATCTCAATACTCATCTTTATCTTATTACTTATTCTTGTTTTAAACTACTAAAATATCTTTATTTTATTAGTTAACATAAAAAACTTATATTAATTTTTTTTATCTTTAATTTTATAACTTATTCCTAAAACGTATATTTCATCATTCTTATTTTTATAATTATTTGACTTATGTTTGAAAAAATCTAGGAGACTGCAAATAAGAATAAAGAGATCACAAAGTTAGAAGTTTGATCAGGAACTTACCAGAAGTTTGGGTCTATTTAGACTTGCTATTATACAAGAAAAAAACTATTTAAAGACTAATATTTAGCTACAAAATGAAATGGTTACTAATTGTGACTAATATAGTCACCAAATTAAATTTTAGTTGCTAAATAACTACAAAATAGAAGTAATGATTGAATTTAGTGACCAATTAAGTTAAATAATTGATATCTAACATTAGATACCAAAGCTTTTAAAGATGCATATGCCTTTGTGTCTATCTGTGAAAATTTTCAAAGGGCTAGGGAAAACATTACTAGAAAAAATGAAATGCCCTAGCAGCCACTAATTTTCTACAAAACCTTTTATGTGTGGGAAATAGATTTTATGGGCCCTCTACCTACTCTGCCATATTTTCTTATATCTTACTGGTTGTCGACCATGTATCCAAGTGGGTACAGGCAAAAGCTACAAAGAACAATGACTCTAGAACTGATTCTAAGTTCCTCAAGATTAACATTTTTTGTAGGTTTGGAGTGCCAAAGGCTGTGATCAGTGACCAAGGGAGCCATTTCTGTAAAAAAATTATTGCTACCCTACTTTAGAAATATGGAGTTAATCATAGAGTTTGTACACCTTACCATCCACAAACAAATAGACAAGCAAAAGTTTTCAACAAAGAAGTGAAGAAACTGTTACAAAAATTGATCCAGCCAAACAGAAAGAATTGGAGTGAATATTTGGATGAAACACTGTGGGCTCAAAGAGCAACATATAGAACACCACTAGGGATGTCACCTTTTAGGGTAGCTTTTGAAAAACCATGTCACTTACCTGTGAGATAGAACATAAGGCCTACTAGGTTGTCAAGAGATGTAATTTGGATTTACAAGAAGTTGGAAAACAAAGGAAACTTCAACGACAAGAACTCGATGAGAATAGATTAGAGGCCTATGAAAATTCCAGGATATATAAGGATAAAGTAAGGAGGTATTATGATTTGAGGATTTCAAGAAAAAAATTTAACAGTGGAGAAAAGGTAGTATAATTCAAGAATGAAGTTAATTGCTGGAAAATTGAAGACAAAGTGGGAGGGACCATTCACTGTTGTGCAAATTTTTCTATATGGAGTAGTGGAGATACAAGAACTAAATTTTGGAAGAAATTTTAAAGTTAATGGCATAGACTCAAACATTTTCAAGAAGGAAGAAAACGCTACAAGAAAAATTGGATTTATCCACGGATTATTACCCACGGATCTGTATCTGTAGATAAATTCAGTATTATCCACGATTTATTACCCACGGATTTGTATCCGTATGTAAATTCTGCATTATCCACAGATTATTACCGACAGATCTGTATCAGTAGGTAAATTTAATATTACATACAGATTATTACCCACTGATTTGTATCTGTAGGTAAATTCAACATAACATATGAGAATATTACCTAAAAGACTGTATTTTTAATAATATAACTTATATTTAAATTAATAATAATAATATTATTATTATTATTTGCATTAATATTATTAATGTTATTATTACTTTTATTAATATTATAAGAATATTATTCATGTTTTAATATATTATTATTATTATTATTATTACCCTCAAATATTGTTATTTTGAAGATTTTTTTTGTGTTATTATTAAAAATACTAATATTATTTTTATTTTTGTTATTAATATTAATATTATTTTTACATATTATTATTATTATTATCAATAGTAATAATGATAATAAATATTAATAATATTATTAATATTATAATTAATAATATTAATATTATTTATATTAATAGTATTATAATTAATATTTTAATATTATCCACGAATATAGATCCGTAGGTATTACTCACGAATATAGGTCCTTAGATATTACCTACGGATATAAGTCTAGACATAAATTCGTAGGTATTACTCACGAATATAGGTATATAGGTATTACCTACAACCTATGTCCGTCGGTAAGACCTACAAACTTATATTTATGGATAAAATACTAATTATAATACTAAGTCTTGCTAATGATGTTAATATAAATTTATTAATAATATTAATATTTTTATTCATATTATTATATTATACTTAATATTAATAATATTTTTAATATTTTTCTTACTATTATTAATATTACTATTAAATTTTAATTTTTTAATTTTATAAGTTTTATTAATATTGTTATTATTATTGATATTATTAATATTATTATCATTAATATTGTATTTATCATTATTATTATTAATGTTAATATTAATAATATTATGAATATTACTGTTAATATTATTGTTTTTATTATTTATTTCTAATATTGTTAATTATAATATTATTATTATCAACATTATAGTTTTTTTCAAACTATTAATGTTATTAATAACATTATTGTTAATATTTATATTAATACTATTATATTTTTTTTAATATATGAAATATTATTACTACTTCTATTCAAATTATTTATATTTATATTAATAATATTTTTAATATTATTGATATTCTTATTAAAATTATTTATATTTATATGAAAAATAGTTTTAATATTATTAATATTTTTATTTATTTTATTTTTAGTTATATTAAAAATATTGTGATATTATTATTAAGAATTATTATTATTATTATTATCATTATTATTATTATAATATTTAATAATAATATTATCAATATTATTATTACTATTAATGTTAATATTATTATTATTAATATTAATACTATAAATTCTATTAACATTATTGTTATAAATGTTATTAAAATTGTATTTTATTAATATTATCAACATTATTATTAATATTATTATTCATATTGTAGTTATTATTTTTAATAAAAATAGAATTAATATTAGTTATAATATTATTATTAACAATAATAATAATAATAATAATAATAATAATAATAAATTTATTATTTTTATTAGTATTGATATGATTAATAATATTATTATGATAATATTAATTTTTTTCATATTATTATTTTTTAATATTGTTAATTATTTTATATGCGTTATTAATATTTATATTACTAATATTTTTAATTTTATTTGTAATAATTTTAATTTATGTTTAGTTTTATTATTATTATTATTAGATTTATATTTACATGACAAATATTTTAATACTAATAATATATTTATTAAAATTATTTATATTTATATTAAAATATTTCTAATATTATTATGAATGATATTATTGTTATTAATATTATTTTATTATTAGTATTAATATTATTAATAATATTAGTATTTTAGATTTTATTAATTTATTATTGTTATTATTGTGAATCATATTAATATTGTTTTTATCAATATTATTAATACTAGTATTGATATTATTTATATTATTGTTAATATTATTATTGCTATTTTTAATAAAAATAATATTAATAATAAGAATAAGAATATTATTATTGACGATAATAATAATAATTTTATTAATAATATTAATAGTCATTATCATAATAAGAATTATAATAATCATAATATTATTACATAGTTTATCTGGTGCAATGGTCAAAGACTCCTTTCTACACTCAAGGGTCCTAGGCTCATGAGACCAATAGAAAGATTTAAAAATAATTTAACATTAACAGTGATGTTACCTATAGATCAATATTAGTGGGTAATCTAAAATTATGGTTACAGAACAATTTCCGTTGGAAACACGAAATGAAATTATCACGGATAAAAGTTGGTGAGAAATTTACCTACGACCTGATTACCTACGGATTTTGACCCGTCCGTAATCCGTGGGTAATTTCTGATTATCCACAAATTTTTTTCATTACCTACGAAATTTTTTTATAGGTAAATCCAGTTTTTTTTTTTGTAGTGAAATAAATAGAAATAGAAGAAATACAATTGCTATAACCATTGTTGGAAGATGGAGAACTGATTGAGCATTAACTGGATTCTTTTCTCTATAATTTGATTTTTTTCTCTAATTTTATTTTCTTTCTTTTTCATATTTTAGTTGCATATGTCATTTTTGTTTTACAGTTAATATTTTTTTCTTTGAGTCATGATTTTGAATTTTTTGAGTTTACTAATGTAACATTTTATACTTGTGCAATTTTTTTTTTTTACAGGTGTTGTTCTTTTGGATCAATTATACGAATTTGAAGACGTAAAAAGGAGTGCTTATAAGAGTTTGATTTTTTTTTACCACAGAGTCTTTTGAATGATTTTTTTTCTCATGTTTTTTCTTTGTTGCTTATCACATTGAGGACAATGTTTGTTGTAAGTGTGGGGGTAGGAGGATTTTAGTCTCTGTTATTTTAGTGTCTGTTCCTAGTTTCAGTTTCTATTTTAGTTTTTGTTTCTTTTTGCTGTTTTGATTCTTAACCTTTGATATTTCAAGTTAGTTTTGTTTTTTTTAGGATTGCTATTTTTGCTTGTTGTTTTTAGGTGGTAGTAGCCAACTACATATAATGTTCTAATTGTGTAGATTTTTTTTTGTTCAATTCTACTAACTTTTTTCTTTAACAGCTTTGTTGATTTAGTTTTCATTTGTTGTTTTCTAGTCTTATTTTTTATTATGGTATTTTGAATTTTTAGAATTCTTATATTTAGTTGTTTGTAAATAAATTGTTTTCACTATAGTTTTTCATCCAATAAAATTTATTTTGAATCATTTGTGAGTAGTTTTATTTTGTTAGTCTAAGTTGAGAGTCTCTAAAATTGATTGACTTGTGCACATGTAGAGCTTAGTTGTTCTTTCATGAAAAATGAGATTTTTAGGACAGTTTTGATAACATGAACCTAGTGAGATTTGGGTTGTTTTCTTTTTCTTGTGTGATACACTCATAATTATAGTCATTCTAGAACTTGCATTGACTCTTTTGAAGCTGTTTATTTTACATGCACTTTTGAGATGATTTATGCCATTTTTTATCTTTCAACCACTTAGCCAAACTGTGTACCTTATACCTTTTTCCATTGAACCCCTATTTGAGCCTTATTAACCTTTTTTTGATGATTTTTAGCTCATTACAAGCCTTGAAGCCTGAAAAACCTTGATAACCCTGATCTGGAAAGTTTTAAGGAGAGATGGAGTTGTCTTGGGAAATGGTTTAGAAGATAAGTGTGGGGTCATTATTGTAAGCTCATTGACTAATTTTGAAAAAGTGTTGATGTAAAAAAAATAGCAAAGAGGAAAGCAGTTAGTTAAGTATCTGTGATTATAGATTGAAAAAAAAATCAATAAAGAGACATAAAAAATGAAAACAAAAATGTGGCCTGAATTTAATAATATATATATATATATATATATATATATATATATATATAGAGAGAGAGAGAGAGAGAGAGAGAGAGAGAGTGAAAATGAAATAAAGTAATTTTGTTTGAGCTAAATTGAGATAGCCTTCTACTTAATCTTCAAAAATTAGTTCTCCATACTTCTTTAATTTTTTTAGGTTTTAAGCTTTGCATCCTTTCTATTTTCCCACCCTAACCTTGGCTACATTACAAGTTTTAGAAAAAAGTCCTTTTGATCTTGAGTGCATGTGAAATGAGTAGTGTAATTTAGAGGCTTTTCAAGCCTATGGTAATGGTTATTGTCAACACCCAATTTTATTTTGGAAAAATAAAAATAAAAAATATATAATAATAATAAAAGAAAATATAATAATAGAATAAAAGAATAATAATAATAATAATAAATAATAAAATAAAAAATAAATAATCTTTCAAATAGTTTACGTTATTGTTATAAAAATAAAATAATTTATGTTTTCATGTTTTTAGGAAAATAATAATAAAAAAAGAAAAAAAATGAAAAAGATTGATGTTTTGTTTTAAGCCCAACTCATTAAGCGTGTCAAACACAAAAAAGAAAAAGAAAAGAAAAGAGATAGTGGGGTGTTTGCTACTTACTCCCTGCATCTATATTAATTAGATTGCCACCTTCACTTTCTACTCTCATGTCGTTCGCAACCCTACACCTTCATACATTCATACATGTTTCCTCTCTCCTTTCATTACATGCCCACCTTCACTCTCTCTCCATTAATGCATGCAGTTCATGTCTCTGCACTTTCTCACTATGCTTTCACTCTCTTCTCTCCTTCACTCTTGCCATTAATACATGTCGTTCACGACCTTACACATTCTCCTCTCTTATTTTCGCACATTCTTATTCTCTCACTACACATTCACTCTCCCCACATCACCATCAATGCACACCACTCACTCTCTCCCTCTGCACGTTTACTCCCTTAACTCTCTTTCTCCCACGATGCTCTCTCTGATACCCATTCATATTCCTAACTACAATTGCATCTTCCTCCTTTTCACGTTGCACCCCCATCCATCCTGGTATTGTAACTGTACGTCGCTCTTTCTTAATTGAAGTTAATAGGGAGCTAGTGTAATTTATTTTCAATAAAGAACCATGAATGGAAAACAATATGTGGAAGAATTAGAAGGTTTGCAAGAAATATATAAAGAAGACCCTAGACTATGGGGGGGACGACAATTGAAAGAAAGAGACACACATACACACGCAATACACTAGACACTACACTGAACACACACACAAGGACCAATTATAATGAGTTCATATAGATTACGTTCTTGTTGGAGAAAGCATAAACAACAAAATAAGAAAATTGGAAGAAGGAGAATTGAGAGTTCGTGAAGTAACAAATAGTTAGGTTCTACAACGGGTATGTATTTTCATTTTGTTTATCTGTTTTTCTTTTAAATGACTACTTGCTGTGTTTTATTTTATTTTTCTTTGCATTTGCGTTTTGTTTATTCAGCCCTATTGTTATTGGATTAAAAATTTTAAATGGAAATGCATGACAAGAAATTCATGGTAAACACAAAAAAACTTATCAAACCGTTTTAATTTGTGTGTCAAAATTTGATATTGCATGATTCTCCTCAAGTATCCATTCACTTTTTTTTGTTTGTTTCTGGATGCCCATTATACTTATACTAGTTTATTACATTATATTGCCATATTGCTGTCTTTTGACACTAGCTAACCATACCTTTATTTGGTAATGAATAATAAACCCAGGAATAATCTAACACCAATTAACCAACAATGTTCCTCCAAAGAAAAATAGTAAACCCAGAAAAATCGAAACCTCCTCATCTCCACTGCATTTTGCTGGCCAAACTCAACGCCCAAATGAACCCATCAATGTTAATACCACCCAAAAGGACATTCTCTGCCGCATCACTACTGGTACTTCCACAATTATCACGAACCTAAACCAAATGCCTTAGAAGTATAAAGCTGCATGCTTAGAACCTCAGACCACATCCTTAGAACCTAAAACCGCATCTCAGAACTTCAAAATTGCATAGCTTAGAATCAAAACTACATCCACATAAACCTAGGCCATAACTTAGAATCAAAACTGCATCCATAGGAACCCAGGTCGTATCCTTAGGAACCTAGAACCGCATATGAGAACTTCAAAACCGCATAGCTTAGAAGCCAACCACTTCCATAAGAACCAAGGTCATATCCTTAGAAGCCCAAATCATATATATTTACACCCGTGCCGTATCTTAGAAGCCAAAACCGTTTCCATATATGCCCAGGCCATATCCTCAGAAGCCAAACCATATCCATTACGCCAAGGCCATATCCTTAGAAGCCAAAATTGTATCCATATATGCCCAGGTTGCACAGCTTAGAATCCAAACTGTATCCATTTATGCCCAGGTCGTATTATTAGAAGCAAAAAATGTATCCTTAGAAGCCCAAACTGTATCCATTTACGCCTAGGTCGTATCCTTAGAAGCCAAAATCGTATCCATATATGTCCAGGTCGCATAACTTAGGAGCTAAACTGTATCCATTTATGCCCAGACCATATCCTAAGAAGCCCAAATTGTATCCATTTACGCTCAGGCCGTATCCTTAGAAGCCAAAATCGTATCCATATATGCATAAGCCGTATCCTTAGAAGCCAAATCACATGTATAAGAACCCAGGTCGTATCCTTAAAAGCCCAAATCATATCCATTTACACCCAAGCCATATCCTTAAAAGCAAAAATGTATCTATTTCTACCCATACTGTATAGATTAGAACTAATACCATATCTCTAAAATTCAATACCGAATAACTTAAAACCCAAACTATATTCCTTACACCCAAATTGTATCCTTTAATTCCAAAGCCGTATAAGTTAGAACTACAGTTGCATCTATTTAGACCCAAGTCATATCAATTTACGTTAAATCTGTATCTATACGCAGCGGCTAAGAATGTCGTATCCGTACGCCTGGCTGAATATGTTGTATCTCTTTTTCGAGTGAGAGAACTGTACCTATACGATGCGGCTGAGAGTGTCGTATCTCTTTTTTGACAGTCTATATCTGACAGAACTGTATCAATATGCTACGACTGAGAATGCCGTATCCATACGCATGACTGAGAGTGCAATATTTCTTTTTCGAGAGTGTTATCTCAAAAGTCATATTCAGTTTAGTTTCAAATATATAAGGTTTCCTAAAAATATATAAAAATATAAAATTCTCTAAAAAATATAGAAATAAAAAAATATGAAGAAAATATAAAAAATATAAAAACACCAAACACCCAAATACCAAACAAACATTTTAAAACTAGAACTATGTAACCCCTAATTTTCCATCATGCATGGTAATACGTAGGAACAAGGTAAATCCTTGTCGGGCCCCTGAAATTTAAAATTTATTATTTTTTGTTTCTAGTTGCATTTATACTTCTTTTTTTGGGAAAGACAAAACATTTTAGTAAACCATACTCATCTTACTCATTTGATTAAAGGTACCATCATAGAACGGGCGTTGTGGGAGTGCTAACACCTTCTAGACACGTAACTGACTCCTAAATTCGTATCTGGTTTGCAAACATTTATTTCTTGGTTTTCCCCTGGTTTTTCATAATAAACTATGGTGGCGACTCCATCTCTATTTAATACTTTTATAATATAAAAACTTTTATCGCTGTTCCCCGTCGCGATCGCGATTCCGACAATTATGTTTGTGAAGTGCCGAGTTGAAAACAATACACTTAAACAATTTGAGAGGATGAGTGAAACACTTACTGTGAGGAGACTATCACTACTATTCCATAATTGAGTTGGATTGTAGATTTTCCTAAATTTGATGTGCGACTCAGGTTCTTGAAGGTTAAGAGATTGGAAACTTTGACTTATGAAACTACTGTGTACTCACTGTTTTGTTTTGTTTTGTTTTTGAGTTTTATGTAGTTTGGTAAAAAATTTCTTTAAGCTTTCTTTTCTTATTTTTTGCTTGGAAGTGAAAAAAGTCTCAGTGTGGGGTATGATAACACTTGTTTGATTCACCCTTTTATCGACTAATTGCATATTTTTAGCATTCATTTTTGTTGTTATTTTTAGTTTTAAATAAAGAATTTGCATTTTTAGAATATTTATACATTTTAATAAAAGTTTGTCAATTTTTATGTTTTAATAAATAATTAGTAGATTTCTAATTCATGGATTGTTAAAATGTTTAAGACCAAGGAGCTGGAAAGAATTGAAAGCATAAGAAGAAGATGAAGATTTTAAAGACTGAAGGAAGAATGAGAAAAAGAGGATTCTGTTGAGATTTTTTTTGGAACTTTAAAGGGCAAGAAACAGTGTTGGAAAGGTTTGGTGAAACAAAATTCATAGTTAGTTAGTTGGTTTAGTTAAAAAAGAAAATTAGTTAGTTTAGTTTTTTTTTTTTAGTTACTTTAGTTTTAGATGTAAAGAACTGACGTGGGATACACTGGAGGTGATTTTGGGAAGCTTGTGTCATAAGCTTGACGTCCAAAGCGCTATAAATAAGAGTGTTTGCCTTTGAAAATTTTAACCTTGATTTGAATAATAAAATTCAATCCAAGTTTGGAACATTTTCTACTTGTCTAAATTTTCTCTAAAGTAGTTTTCTTTCCAGACAAATTCTAGACTCCTCTTAATATGTTGACCCAACCTCACTCTAAAAATAAACCAAAATTTTCATGTCAAAATTGTGACCTATCCCACTACTTTCATGCTTTCGCAACTTTGCTTCCTTCTTCATTGAAAAAGACAATTGAAAATCAAACAAGGAAGAACATGCAATTGACATAAGTTAGGAATTGCATCAAGTTATATCCAATTATTATTTTTATTTTATACTTTGATTTGATATTTATATAATTATAATTTATTTCTTAATACTTTGACATTGGAAAAAAATATATCATGTTTTCTTGATTATGATTTTTATTTTTTATAAAAAATTATTTAATATTTCAAATGATAAGGAAGGGTATACTTATTATCCAATAAAAATGAAAATAAGACAAAAATTACATATTTAGTGAGAACATGGACGAGGATAGATTTTTATTTTAAGAACAAGAATAGGAATAAGAAAGTGAAAACCTACACACTCATTGGCATCCCTAATAATGAGAGAAAAAGAATAAAATAACACAAGTTTCCATTATTTTAAGATATGATACTATTTAACCTAGGAAAGATGATAAATTCTAAAATTATGACTTTATATTATATAGTTTAATTAAAGTAATAAATAAAACATGTGTATCTTATAAGAACATGATCCCACATTTTTTTACTTAACATTAGAAAAAAATTAGAATAAAAAACCGTAAGCAAAGAAGTGAGGAAAACGGATCTGTATTTCATGATGACATGGGTTTTTCACCATATTGTGTCTCACAAAAAATTATCTAATGGAGAAACAACTTTGTAGTTATTACTACCGAAGATATTCCTTGCTGATGAGGACTTAAGCCATCGTAAATTCACTCACATGTTTGAATTATTAATATTTGTTAGCACAATAAATTTTATTGTTAGAATTAACAACAATCTAAAATGTAATTAAAATGATCTCACAATGTGTTATTGATGATGAGTAAAATTTGTAAAATACAAGAGTATGATAATTAAATTTGATTTTTGAAAATGGTATTGATTTAAAATTTTTAGGACTCAATTTATTAAAGATAATGTTTAATTTTAAAGAGATGTCCATTAAAAAATAGTCATAAAGTAGAAACATTCAGATAAGACAGAGTGAATTACATGGAAAGGAAAGGGCAGGATAAAACTCATATTCTTCTATATAATATTATGTAAGTATAGAAAAAGGTTATTTATTCAAAATTTTAAAATGGAAGTTATATGCTTGAAAGAAAAAAGTTATTTAAATTGAATCAAGTGGATCCATATTTTTACAAACTTTGCGTGAACATATTATGGATGTCACTCAGAAAACAACTATAAAAAATTGTCTATATATATATATATGAGAAATTTAATGCAAATTCTAGGACAACAAGAATAGAGTGTACCAAATTTCTAGTATGTGGAAAATGAATCCAACTAATGAATGGAATACGTTCGTACCTTTTTTTCGTCACATCTATGTTTGCTTATTCTAGATTTTTATGATTCCTTCATAATTTACTTTTCTCTTATACTTCTTAGATAATTTATGTTTTACAAATATTATGAATATCTCACTATTTCTATTTATGCGTAAGTTATTTTATGACACACCTTTAACTAGTTTTTTTATTGTTGGTATTTATAGGTGTCGGTTATAATTTTTAATATTATATATTAAAAACTGACAACTTTTAACCCAATCATAATGAAAATATTTACTCAAATAATTAATGTCATCTGTTAAAAACTTGTCACAATGAACTATTTTTTTTTCAGTGTAATTCCTTAGTAATATCAAACTCCATTACATATATTACATTTTATTTCACCTTTTCTTGTTTTATCTAGTGCAGTCAGTTACAAAATAATTTTACTTTTGCACATTCCTACTAGGACTTGGACCTAAGTCACTATTGCCAACAACCTTATCTGCTCCAATAGTGCTATATATCATCAAATGACGAAGAATTGGAGGAGGTTAATTGAAGCGTCCACCTGACGTTGCATAAAAAAAGGGGAGAATAAGATTGACCAACATGAAAAGAGGCCTCTATAAGAGAAAAAAAGAATTGATAATGATCTCAAACGAAGGATCATATTTTAAGAGGGAGGAACGTAAAAATCACATGAGGTCAATCCGAGATGGAGAAAAGAGAAGAGAAAGAAGATGAAGATTAGAGTCCACAAGATGTAGAGGAGCTTTCAGTCTATAGAATCTATTAGAGTTGTTTTTATGTTCATATGTCATTATAATAGACTGAGTTATAAATTCAGATATTTAGGATTGAGGAAAACAATAGGCCTTATTTTGTCTAAGTATTCTAAATTGAAATGCTTTATTTTAAGCTTTGAAACTCATTTACATTATATCATTGATCCAGTTTTATGACATAATTTAACTGTTTTTACACTTAGAAGTTCTTTAATTCTTAGTTTTAATTAGTTTTGTTAATAATTGATTTTAAGAGTCAAAATAAGGATTTTATACTTATTCAAGCTATTTTGGTGAAATTGAATAAGAAAACATTGACGAGAAGATAGAAGATTAAAGTCTCGAAGAAGCGGGAAAAAAAAGTAAAAAGTGGGCAAATAAAAGTCAAGCCAAGCCCGACTCTGTCATATAAGTTTGATTTGGAAAAACCGAAAAGCAAGTAGAAAGAAATGCGCTTGGCGCAAGATACGTGCGCCCGACATAGGATACTTGTGCCCATCACAGGTTGGACTCCAAAACTAAAACAATATTAGAATCCATGGCACCCAGCGCAATTGACCTAGGCTGGGTGTGAGCGTCAAATTTTCAAGATTGTTTAATAGTTGTTCATATTAGGGTTAGACATTTTTTGCTAGAGCTAAGAATGAAATTCACTTTTGGAGACATTCTTAGGGATTATTTGGAGAAATCTTCTTATTTCATCATTCTTCTATAGTGTTTGGTTTCCTCATTCCTATAAGGAGCTAAATCACTCGTTATTGGGGTTAGGTTAAATTTTTCCAAAACTCTCATGTAATCATATTTTGGCTCATTTTATGTCTAATCATAAATGATATTCTTTGAATACATTGGTATATTAATTATTTGCTTACTCTTGTTGTGCAAATCCAAACTGAATTAATTTACCTGATGAAAGTTCGTATCGGAATAGAGCGTGATTCATTTTATTGTCGTTAAGATGCTTGTGCGAATGCAAGATTCATCTATGTAATTGATTAAGAAATTGACAATTATTAGATAATTCTTAAGCTCATTTACGAAAAGAAAATAAATTTTGTTATGCATGAGACTGAAGATTGGTGATATCTAACCCTAGCAAGTTCATCTGATTATTGTTAATCCTTTTTCAGCCTTTGTTGATAAAAATACAAAATATTCTTTTAAATTGTTTTTAATTTATGCACCTATCATCAATTTATGAAATTGTTTCCAAAACTGAATTTATTATAATTGTTATATTTATTTCTTATTGCACAAATCCTTTGGGAAGAATGATAATTTTATTACTTGCTACACTATGACCCACTGGTCATCATTGCAAATTTTTGCTAACATACTTCTTATGCTCCAATAATATGTATTGCATTTGTAACAAAAAGCAAAAGACTATAAAAGCTAGATATAATCCAAGGAGAATACAATACTTAACCCATCAAACTTATGCACTAATTTATATATTTCTTACAACTTGACATTAGAAATGTTTGTGAAACTTGATCTATTGACTATGTTTTTAAAAAATATCATGTTTCAACTCTAATTTTTTTAAGCACCATCCCTAATTTAAATGTTGATAACGTTAATTTTTATATGTTGATAACGTTATTTTTTATGATGTTTTTTGGTTAATTTTTATAAAAGAATAAACTCTTTTTAAGCCTGAAATTTGGTAAATTTTTTGTTTTTATTGTTTTTATAAATAATTTGTTTCTTATTATAAATAATTGGTCACTTGATTTGTTAATGAAATTTACTCTAAATCTCATTAATTTTGTCAAATAATTGAATATATTTGGGTTAAGAAAAGCAAAATTGGAATCAATTTTACTCTAAATCTCATTTAATTTTCCTTTTCTCCTCTTGAATATCTATTTCCTCCATTCTTCATAAATATATTTTTACATATATATTTGATTTTGTGCATTAATGCCTATTGTGTTGATTTATATCATGATAATTGATTCTTAGGTATTAAGAAATATCATTTGTAATCAAGATCTGAATTGAAATCAAATAAAAGATTGTGTATGGGAATAAAACATGATTTATATGTTATCTTAAAACTCTTGTGGTGATTGCAAGTTCTATTTATATAATTTGATCAAGGAATTGAGAGTTAACAAATAAGCTTATGCTCATTCATCAAAAGAATTAGGGTTTGAATATTATTGTGGATTGAGACTAACACTTATTTAAAAATAAGATAAATCATTTTAGGCATGATATTTTCAAATTTAGTGCACTTTTTCTATTTCCAAATTTAACTTATCTTTTTGATTAATCTAATGCATAATAATTTAATTTAATTTTTTATATATTAATTAAATTGTTGTTCGTATAACTTATCATAAGAATAATAAAAATATTTAAATTATTTAAAAATAATGTAATTTAAAATAGTATTGTATTATAAAATTTGAAATATTATATTTGAGAGTTGTGAAACAAAATAGTACTTTCGTACACCAGTGAAATCAGCACCATCTTGCAGGCGAAAGAACATATTTACAGAATTAGTGTATTCTTTAATTGAAAAAAGTTCATGGCGAAAATTGCAAAGTAATTTGTACAATACAATATCTTCATCTTACTAATGTAATTTGGGAGTTTGAATACTTTTGGATAAAAGTAGATCAGAAGAGAGAAATATAAAAAAAAGTGGAAACTATTACTTATTTGTGTTGAAAATAGTCTCATAATATATAAATTTATTCATGATTCATATATTACAAATTTTCTTCTCTTAAAACAAACCAATAACACATCTTTCTCCTCTCAACTCTAAAACAGAAAACTTCTATTCAATCTATAGACATGGAATGTTGTTAGTGATATTCGACAGTCAAAGTTGCACTACCAGGTTTTGCAATAAGTTGTCCCTAATTAAAAATTGCCTAGTCATTGTTTTCCTCAAAAAAGTATGCCTATGTGTCTTTCTCACATGCTCCCCAACATGTCTCCGTTTGATTTGGTTTCCTTCTATTTGTTAACGTAACGAATAAAATAGGATATACATGCATGCTATCTGTGAACTGTGTAAAATTATCAAAGAAAATTTACCAATAAAATATGAACACTTGAAAAGTTAACTATTTGGTGTTTAATAAAAAGAAGGGAAGACTGTGGAACTTATCATTGAGTTTATGACTCAAAATGGTTGCACATGGGTTCAGCAATCATATTCCTTAAACACCCTATTATTATATGTGAATAAAATAAAATGTCATATAAGTTAGAATCGGATAATAATATTATAATCCACTAGAATTTCATTCACCTTCTCATAACATTCCAATTATAGGCCACCGTCAATAACCATATTCTATTATTTCTAGGGTTAAAGCAAGGCTTTATTTATTGAAATATATAAATCATATGTTCATATACCAAGATAAGAAAAGTAGGTTCAGATGAAAAAATATTGTTAATTAATACAGCAAATTATTTTGTAACTGACTGCACTAGATAAAACAAGAAAAGGTGAAGTAAAATGTAATATATGTAATGGAGTTTGATATTACTAAGGAATTGCACTGAAAAAAAAAAATAGTTCATTGTGACAAGTTTTTAACAGATGACATTAATTATTTGAGTAAATATTTTCATTATGATTGGGTTAAAAGTTGTCAGTTTTTAATATATATTAAAAATTATAACCGACACCTATAAATACCAACAATAAAAAAACTAGTTAAAGGTGTGTCATAAAATAACTTACGAATAAATAGAAATAGTGAGATATTCATAATATTACAGTTTTGTTATCGCTATTACTATTATAGCAGTATATTCTTTAGACAAGAATTTGAGTTTGAAGTATTTTAATAAAATGCAATATCATTACAGTGAAATAACAAAATTTAGTTCAACTTTTTTTGAAAAAAAAAAATACTTCCACCAAGAAAAAATGATGGGCTATTTTTCTTTTCATAATATGAAATCATTTGAGGAGGAGGGCAAAGCATGTTGCCTAAGCATGCAGCCAAATGTAGAATGAGTAGATATTGATCAAAGCTCCCACATAATTACCAATGATAAACCTGAGTAGTTTATTCCAAAAGATCTTAGCTTCGATGACTTCTAATGGGACCTTAAAAATCATCAAAAGGGAAACAAAATTCCTTCCACCTGCAATGATAATTAGAACTATGGTAATGTGCAACTCATAAGACTTTTTTTCTTTCTCTTGATTGGGATGATGAGCAAATTAATTAGTAGGAAAAGTACAAATAAAATTATATAGCGACTCTAAGCATATATCATATTAGATTGTATGAGGACTTTGGACACTCTAATATGATTAGTTCCTTGTTCATGTTCAATCTCCTGATTTGATAGAAAGGTCACATGCAACAACTTTGGACTATCCGAAGGGTTATTCGAGTACATGGATACAATATATACAATATACTAAGCTAAAAATAACTTTGGCCAAACTCAAAACAAAGAACAACTAATTTAATTGGGGAATAATCATGAAATGGGGTATCTATGAGAACATGCTCATCATGGGGCATTTAGATTTCTCATTATATCACCCACTAATTACATAATTCTTTTCAATTAATACCTCATCCTCCTCCCATCATTTGAAACTCATTTGTAACAGAGTTTTGTGGTTATGCCAGGACCTGTGGAGAGTAAACAATTGATTTTGATGATTATAAGAAAAAGATGGATTTTGTTGTCCTTAATTAATTTCTACCCTTTCATTACTAACCTACATATCATTGATTAGATTGCTTAGATCAACAGTGACACACGATAACTTCAAATCCACCATAGAAGAGCTTTAACGAGTATGGATAAAGCTCCCAAACAAAAAAAATAAAAATTAAAGAGAGCACGTGTTGGCATGCTTGGGGCTTATTCATAAGAAAAGGAGGGCATATATGTAAAATACAATAATGTTTTGTAGAGACATACCTTCCTTATTTAAACCATGTTCTAACTGGTGGATTTTCCACACCGAAACAAACACAAAAGAAACTTCAAGAATCATTACAAACTAACCAACCTTGCATGCCAAGTTCCAATTTCATTCATCTCCATTGTTAAATTTCACTTCATTCTTCATCCTTCACCTTCACGTCAAACCTTGAGCATGAATTCCTACAAGTCATCACCATCGTCCTCCAAGACCAAAAAGAAACAAACAACACAGGACCATCAACAACATGAAACGGTTTGGGGAGGGAGGTACCTTGGTGTGAGGAGGAGGCCGTGGGGAAGGTATGCCGCGGAAATTCGCGACCCTTCCACCAAAGAAAGACATTGGTTGGGCACGTTTGACACTGCAGAAGAGGCTGCTCTGGCTTACGATAGAGCGGCCCGTTCCATGCGCGGATCACGTGCCCGAACCAATTTCGTTTATCCGGATACTCCAGCGGGTTCCTCCGTCACCACCATCCTCTCCCCTGATGAACAAACTCAAACCCAAATTCAAATCCATCAGGTCCAAGAAGACCTCTCGTCCTTACTAAACCCGAACCTGTTTTCACAACCTGACCCAAACCCGCCATTTTCCTTGGGCGGGTACTCGGGTATTTCGAACACTCCCACGTTTTCCACAACCGAAGTTGTTTCATCCGATGGCTATAGCTATAGTCATGGTTACACCGCAGGAGGAAGCAACGTGGAAGATTCACATTCACATTTTAATCTCTTTGATGACGGTGAAACACAGCTTCCACCGTTGCCACCGGATATCACAAGCTCCATGGCCTATGAAACGGGCTATGGGTTTTATGGAGACGGCGGTGTCGGGTTTTCGGATCCAAGTTTTAGTGTAACTGACACCGGATCGGGATACCCGTTTCCGGGGTTTGAATCGGGTGATTACGTGGTGCATAGTCCACTTTTTAGTGCAATGCCATCAGTATCTGATAACGTGGAAATGGGTCACGAGGGTTTTGATCTGGGAAGCTCTTCTTATTTCTTCCGAAATTAGAATGAGTTATTCAATAAAGGGAATGTGCATAGCGAATTTGGAATTCGCATGTTGCAATTTCGTGGTTTGTGTGTGTTTTTGTGGGAGTTTGACTTTGTTTGCAGCTAGTAAGTTATCTGTAAAGTACATATTGCGGTGAGTCTGTTATGTGTTATGAGGAAAGGGGCATGCTTTGATGTGTACTTGGGCTTTGGGAGAGTAGAGGCTTGTAAAGGGCCCTCTCTTACTGGTCTTTTTGTCTGTTATGTTGATTTCATTTTCGTAACAATTTGGATCATTTCGATTATTTCCAATCGAGAGCTTCTTCGTGCACATAATATCATCATCCACCTCCGTACTTTTGTTAATTCCAAGATTAATTTGGATGAAAAGACAAAATACACCTGTAATAAAAATTAAGACTTCTGGATCGTAGAATCACGAATTCATTTGAAATTGATTTTGATTTCTGAATTCTACAATCTTAAAATCTTAACAAATAAATTTTAAACTTTCGGATAGTGAAGAAGTTATTTGAAATTGATTTTAACTTTTAGATTCTAGAATCCAGAAGATTGTTATGTATTGTCTTTAGGATTAAACTGCATATTCTTAATCCGGAAGTTATTTTGACTTTAAGATTGTACCATCCAAAAGTACTCATGTTTGATAAAATTATTTTCAGATTATATAATTTGGAGACAAATCGAAAGTCAAAATAGTTTTTCAATTTTACAATCCGAAAGTCATTTAAAATATCATTTACTTTCCAAAATGTAGAAGCCAAAAGTCTGTAAAACATGAAGAAAAAATACACCCCTTTCTTTGTTGTCGTGAACATGCAACAAAAATATAAAAAGAAGGGAGAAGGGTGTTTTGAAACTATAAAGAAAGATAAGTCATGCGATTAGAGATGAAGGGAAGTGAAGGATACTTTTAATTTTTATATTTAATTTCAGGGATACATTCAGGATGATATCATGGAGGTAAAGAAAGAAGCTCTCTTTCCGATCTTGCCTTACTTGTTGCTTAAAAACTTTCAATTATGTTTAAGAAATTAGTTCTTTTAATGCATAATATCTGTTAGAAAATCTGAGTTAAACCCTTACTAGGAATTTTCTTTTCAACTACACTTATTTCCAATTTATATATATATCAAAAGTATCTCTTTTAATACATTTTTTATATTTTTTTATATTTTTAGTAAATAAATTCTCTAAAAATCATATCTTATCCATATAGATGTAATATTAATTGTTGATAGTTGAACCAAACATGAGTTTGACACTAGTAGAAAAAAGGTCTTCAAAGATGGTTCTGAGAGCCCCTTAATGTCGGTTCCCGAACCAACGTTGACCAGACACTAACATCAAAGTCACATATCTTATAGTCAATCACCATGTCTGTTTAAATCAGACACTAACGTCAAAGTCACATATCAAGAGTAGTTTATTGGATTGTTGAAGAGGCAACACCACATCGGTTTGTAGCACTTAACCGACGTGGTTGCACGTAATCAAGAATTACCATACTGCATGTCCTATTTCTTTAAACACTGTTCAGTTGAGGAAAATTGAGCAAGGACAAAACAGAAAGACGAAATGCAAAACAGTTTGAACAAAAGGAATGATCTTTATAGATTGAATGATTACTCGTTCTACCGATTAAAATACACTAAAAGTTAAGCAATAAAATCTTCAGAAACAAGCAGGAAGAAATCATTGTTCAGTTTGGCGACGAGCAGAAGAAAAGGGAGCACTAAATCTAGTAGAGAAACTGGGAGGCATGTTATCATCTTCACTCTGAGCCCCACTATTGAAGTTGAGAGCATAGTTGTGCTCATCATACTGAAATCTGTTCTTCTATTGCCTCCTGCCATACGCACTTATCTTTCTAATGAATGTTTTCCACTTGGGACCTATAATCACTTCTGTAAACTCCTTAATATTCCTCAACTTACAACTCACCCACGAATCAACCCTTTGCTCGCCTAAGACCTTAACTTCACGGCCTCTATACCAACTAAACCCAAAACCTCCAAAGCATCCATACCCACATCCACTAGGCTCTTGGTGGTTGTAGAAATCTTCCTTGTGCTCCGTTGCCTCCGCCAATGGCCTTCCCTCTGAAGTAGCCATATTGCAGAGAATGAGAAGTTTGCAAGGATTGTAGCTGAGAGGACTTTAATAAAATACAAAAATTGTCGGGGATCGAACATTCCTAGACCCAGTACCATACGCGCAATATATA
>Ga0099824_1003953_pt1 | contig 21464 bp, 7 predicted proteins | sample SiratrowhiteBW_FD_76837 | JGI IMG/M metagenome (GOLD analysis project Ga0099824, IMG submission 76837) | Root nodule microbial communities of legume samples collected from California, USA - Siratro white BW | ecosystem: Host-associated > Plants > Roots > Nodule | place: USA: California... | reverse complement strand
AGTAGAATTGATTTATAGTTTAGCAGGGCGTGGTTTAATTTTTATTTATCTTTTGTTTTTGAATGGTTGAACTTAGTTATTACCCACAAAGGATCATTGTTATACCAATGTGATACTGTTGTTGTCACTTAGAATTATTTTTAACTGTTGAAGGTTTAAGAACATTTGAATTATGATAACGAACCTTCTTCAAAGAAAAAGAAAAGGAATTTTAAAAGTAGTATGAATGAAATTAATTTGTCTAACTTGATATGCATTTCTAAAAAAGAGTTTCGAAAACCACGACATAAACTCGAGGAAAAAAATTCAGAGATAACTCTACACATGAATGAAATACATGTCATACAAAGCTATTATCGATCATGCATAAATAAAGACATATGAAAACATCTTAAATAGTTTATCCTAAGCAGTTTTACATATAATTTAGTTAAATGAAATTTAGTTATCTTAGAATCAAAAGAAAATGAAATTTATTTGAAAATATAAATTTTAGTTTAATAAAGTTGAATAAGAAGGGAAGATTATTTTAGTATGAAATTTTTAAAATCAAAATTATAATTTAAATGTAAAACAGCGTAAAAAGAATTTAACAAATTTTCGCTTACAAGATTTTCTTAAACATTCTTATTTGTCTTTTAACTTATAAGCAAATTCAAACCTCTGGATTAAACTTATATTAATAAGCATACTTTAGCTAAGTAAAGTTTGTTTTTTTCATATCCACTTTTTTCTTTTTCGGTTCATCATTTTCTCTAAATCTTTTAAAGTGAGACCTCTTTACGATTTTCTTTCTCATCAAGTAGTTCTTCCATGATTAAATTACAGAAAAGGGAAAGCAGGTGAAATACGACCATAAAATCAAATATCCATCGTTATTTAAAGCTTCTTGCAAATGTTATTTGTCAATTAATAATTTCTGACAATTTGAAACTGGCAGAAAATTACTTAATATGAATTCAGTGAAGTAACATTTTTGTTGGCTTTTAAATTGTTAAAAACCAACAAAATTTTATCATTGGAGTGGATTGAATGTTAAACTAGTAGATCCATGAGCATCACGTGGTCACTTAATAATAATTCTTAATAAAATGAAAGACTAAAATTAAAATCAATGAAAGGGAAGCCCTTCTTCCTGCACCTACATATCATCTTCCTGCACTTCCATAACTTTAAAATTCCAGCAATAGACATGACTAAATTACAAAATTATCCCTGTTACTATAAACTAAGATTTTGAACGAAAGAGCAGCGCAGTTCTGAACGAAGGTGAAAAGTGTGGCAGTGGTGAGAGGTTCCAACGGTGTTGTAGTGGCAGATTGAAGGCGCTTTGGGCGACCGTCGGTCGAAGTGAGTGGCTGAAAAACGAGAGTCGTCGTCGTCGAGGTATTTGGTATCCAGTTTTCGGTTTTTCACGCATTGTAGAAACTCAAGAATTTTATATTTACAGTTTCTATAAGTCGTAGGTTTAAAATCAGGATATTAGACACTAACGGATTGTAGAAACCGTAGTTAAATTAACATTTATAAGAGCTTACGGTTTGTACAACCCATAGGTGCATAGGTGTATGACAGAAGTCTATAGCTTGTAGAAACCGCATATCAAATTTTTTTCTCTTCTGCGGTTTGTACAAACCGTGGAATAGTAAAATTTTTTTTTCTCTTTTGCGGTTTGTACAAACCATATAATAGTAGAATTTTTTTTTCTCTTATTCGGTTTGTACAAACCATAGAACAAGTAGAAAATTTGTTCTCTTCTGCGGTTTGTACAAATCGAATAACAGTAGAAAATTTTTCTCTTCTGTGACTTGTACAAACCGCAGAACAGAAAAAAAATTTCTACTATTCTACGGTTTGTACAAACCGCAGAAGAGAAGTTTTGAATTACTTACATTTTCTACAAATCGTAGAACAGTTTAACAGTAAAAAAAAGGTTCACCACCGCCGTCCTTCGCCACCAATCCACCACAATTACCTCTACAATCTAAAATTAAACTTACAATGATGCTTATCTTCCTTTTAATTGCTTGAATGGGTGCCAAAATGATGCAAGTGGAGGTTTGTGGGTTGCGGTTCGTGAAAACCGTGAATGGAGAACCAACACTAGCAACCAGCAACCAAGATGCACTCAATGTAGATCTACAGTGGCAAAGTGGAATACGAGCACTGACAGTGGAGGTGGAGGTGTAGCCGCCGTCGGTGGAGTTTGAATGGGGTGCAGTGGAGTTCGAATGGGGTGCAGACAAAGTGGAGGAAGAAAAGATATAAAGGGTGGTAGAAAATATTATAAGGTATGAAATTTTTTAAAAAAGGTTAAACGGTAAATTTGCCTAGACTATAGAGGTGCAAGAAGATGATACGGAGGTGCGAAGCAGTCCTTATTTTGTATTGAATCATAGTATCCAACCCAAACCCAGGTCCAACCCAGTACTAGAGAAGAGTGGCTCGGGAAGTGACGTTATTTAAATTAAAGAAATTAGAGTACAAAATTAAAAGAAATAGATAAAGAGATTGTAGTAAAATTAATTAATATTTTAATAGATAAAGTCAAATGCTTCCCTTTTTTTCTGCGTAAACACTAATTTTTTTTCTCCAAAGATACTGCAAATGAATGATGCTATTAGTTTTAAACTATAGTCATACAAAATTTTCAAACGAAAAATAAAATTACAATAACTTTTATACCATTCTTGATACAAAACACTTTTATCATAACCATTGTCATAAGATCAGGAAAATAATAAATTCAGTTCAATTTTAATTTCAAAAGTCAAATTCAAAGTAATATTTATTTATTTAATTTGATTTCATATATTTTAGTGCGACTAAAATGTACTACACGTGTTATTTTATTAATATTTTTAAACGTTCCCAATATGAAAGCAGAATAGATATAATAATATAAATATTTCTTTCTAACTCATGGACTAGCTTGGCACATCTCATCAATCCATGCCATGGCACTAACTCGGAGTCACTTAAAAAAACAGTGTTGGTGGTGACGTTTTTTTATATAGTACATTTTTTTTATATATAGTACGGCACTATATGTTTTGGATATGCTTAAAAATCATGTTATCGTAAAATATTGTGGTCTTACTCGAATTATCACCATACTATTTAATATATTTAATACTGTATAAAATATTGTTTTAAAATTATAAATAATATCAATTAAAATTATCTTTAAAAACTACTTTTAATGTACCTAGATGGGTGGATTTTAACATGTCATAGTAATATTTAAATGAATTTTTTATTAAAAAATATTATATGTCGAAAATTTATTATTCGGGTCATCATTATAATGATTATTATTTTAATAAATTCTAATAGTCTTAATTTGAAGATTAAATTATTTATAATTATTTACCTAAGTTTGTAATCTCATAATTTAATAAAATTTATGTTTCATGATTACCAATAAAAAATAATGATAAATACATTTAAATTAGGCCAGCAACATCTGTAATATCAACATATAACAACAAAAATAATTAACCAATATTTTTCATTAATTAGTTGGCTTACCATAAAAAAAAAGACATTCAACTGTATAAAAGTGATTGAAAATAAAGGTATGGTTATGTTATTATGAGGAACTGGAACCTGAATTTTGGCGTCCTTCTGCCCTGCCGCGAAGCTAGAGATTCCAATTCACATGATGAATAACTGAAAGAGAAAATGGTTTGTGGAAATTGGTTTGGAAGATGCATATACTCCTTACACAAGCCCATTTTGCAAAAGAAGCTATATCAGTGTGAAACCCATAGTGGGTTTGTTTTCTTTTCTTTAACCTGAACTTCAAACACTTTGAGTTTAAATTCTTATCTTCAAGAATTTATTTGAATAGAGAATGATATTATAAAAAATAAAGAGATGAATAAAAATAAACAAAAGATACGAGAATGAAAATATTTTCTTTCTGTTCTTTTGTATATTTTATTTAAAATAGAGAATTAAATATATATGACTACTGTACCCATTATAGATATAGTTAAATAAAATTATTACAATCTGATAATGTCATAAAAATAAATAAAAAAAATTAATAATAATTTGATTTTACCATAAAAACAAAATCACATAATTAATTTTTTTTAGAAATCTTTATCCATATCTTCCCAAAGATGATGCGAGGAATCATTGTATAAAAAAATTGAGGTTAGATTACTAATACTGTAATTTATTAATATTTTTTAAGTGAATGCCTGCAGGATAATAGGACCATTCTTTTAAACAAAATGTGTAATATATATATATATATATATATATATATATATATATATATATTATCCGTGCTTATTCCAACTCGTTGTGGTCTGTAGAATATTTGAGAAAATTTAGTTAATTATGGTATATTATGTATTGTGTTAATACTGTGATGTTACTTGACATGAAAACGCATAATTTTACAAGAGAAGATGTACAGATACTATGTGTTTATCGTCATTTTTAATATATATGAATATAATGTTGACGTTAGAATTTGAACCACAAATCTCCTTTTACAATCGTTTGGGAGAATGCAAATGCAACGGATTCTAGATTACTGTGTGAGGGAAAAGTTTGCGTCTACTGAGATTACTTTTAAAGAAACCAGGTAAAAAAGTAAATTTATTTTTAATTTGATTTGTATTAGGTCAAATTCAACTGAATATAGTAATAACTCTCTTAAATAAACTAAAACTATAATTTTATGGTAAAACAGTAGCTGTATTAGATTAATAATTGCATCTTTTTTTATTTGTATGGAACCTCACCTAACTAATTTGTTGTAATAGGCAATTATAGCAGATCATACTAATTAAAGCTCCATTTATTAAGAAGCTTTTTAAGTGTGGTATAAACTCCACTTATGCTGTCTAAAAAGGATTGCATTAATTTAAACTCCCACCACCTTATAACCCTAATATTTAACAACGCAATCAGTATATTTGTCTGATTGCCAGCTATGGTATGTCGTTGGAGTTCAGGCTCCACTTGTCCAATCAAACAAAAACCAGTTGGGCTACTTATCAAAACAGAATAATCCAGTTAAACATCCATATAATTTTCCTTTTTCACATCTCACATAACTTATAGCTTTTCAACCAAATATCCAATTCTGTTAGCTTATACTAGTATTTCACTAATTTTATCAAGCTTAAGATTCTGCTTCCCTTTGACATTGGAAGTTGCTGAAATGAAACATTGGCCTATTAAAACCACTAATACCAACAACAACAAAAACCCAGAAGGCGAAAATCAAAAAGGTTGAGTTAATCTTGTAGATGTTTTCAATTTCAATCTATCAGGTCTGTTCAAGAGGAAGAAGAGGAAGAGCATTGTCCATATTCCTTCATACAATGAAAAAAAAATCAAATTTTGTACACCTTTTTCCCTTTACAACAGACAAGTTCAAAAAGAAGATACAATCTAAAATCTCAATGTATAAAAAAATCATGTCTACACGGTTACACTAGCTAGAGGAAAACAAACCAATTTCATCAGTTTCCTTCTGTAGTAACAGTATCAGCCACTGAACTTACTTCTTCTTCTTCTTCCTCTTGTTTAGAAACAGATTTTCGGCGACTTTGTAATGTATATGCTTGATAACCAGTTGGACTGCATAGCTGACCCGAGTTACTCAGCGCAGATTTCTCAATGTCAATCCTCCCAGCAATGAAAGGAATTGGCCTTTCCATTAACGAGGGAACCGATTCATCTGTCTCCAGCATTTTAACAACCTGGTCCATTGTTGGCCTAGCATATAGCTGTGGATGAGAACACAAGACAGCAATCAGCACATACTTCTCCAGAACTTCTGGTGGACCAGGCTCTGGAATGCCATCTTCAACAACATCCAAAGCACTACCGTTTCTAACCAACGACCAAGCAAAGTCAGAGAGTGCGGTGGGTTGCCCCTCATCGTTCGTTTGAAGAGCCTTTTTCCCACTCAAAAGCTCAAGAAGCACAACACCATAACTGAACACATCACTTCTCTCTGTCAACTGTCCATACAAGGCATACTCAGGAGCAACATACCCCATAGTCCCAGCCACTCTAGTGCTCATATGCGTCATTCCCTCAGGGTTGAACTTCGCCAACCCGAAATCCGCCACCTTCGCTTCAAACTTATGGTCCAGAAGTATGTTACTAGCTTTAATATCCCTATGAATGATGGAAGGTTGAGCCCCATAATGCAAATAAGCCAACCCTCTAGCAGTGCCAAGAGCAATCTTCTGACGAATAGGCCAAGTGAGATTTTTCTTAGAAGAACCAAATAAATGATCATAAAGACTCCCATTTTCCATCAAATCAGTGACAATAATCCTCTGGTGCCCCTCTAAGTTGGTGGTGGCAGTACAATAACCTCTTAAGGTAACAAGATTCACATGGCGAACACTGGCAATAACCTCAACTTCGTGAGTGAAGCTAGCATCCCCGGCAACAGAACAATTCTTGAACCTTTTGAAAGCAACTGGACTACCATCCAGCAATATCCCTTTATAAACATTCCCATAACCCCCGCTCCCGATCATGTTATCCCTGGAGAAGTTCCTAGTAGCCTTCTTAATCTCATCAAAAGTGAACCTAATCAAAGTGGTACTCTGGTTCATGGAATCCAACCCAGAACCCAAACCAAGTTCAGATGTTCCAACACCCTTCTTTCCAGCGAACTCGTTCCTCTTCTTGAATCTAAAGTAAGTCCAAACCCCAGCAAAAACGAGCAAAGCCAGAAAACAGAAAACGGAAACGACGATGACAATGGTTCGGCGCTTACTGCTGGAACCGGAGGAGTTAAAATCGAGGCCGAAGAGGCACTTGGTGGTTCCGGGGTCAGTGGCACCGTACTGGTCGGAGAGAGAGGCGGCGTAGATGGAGGTATAGGCTCGGCAATCGGAGACGTTCCCGACGGTTGGGCCGGTCAAGTAGGAGAGAAGGTTGGAGAGTTTGGTGGTGCAGAGGGCGCAGGGGGCGTTGTTCTCGAGGGACTGGTTGCAGTTGCCGTGGACAGCCTGGATTGCGGCGGTGGGGACGGTGGCTTCGAACTTCTGCTTGGTGGTGATGTTCATGCAGCCTTGGGAGATCCACTCGGTTTTGAGGCCGCAGGAGGAGCGGATATCGATGCTGGGGTCGAATTCGTTGATGAAGGACTGGAAGGAGTCCCAGCAGGACTCGGAGGCGTTGAGCGGCGGCACGAAGAGGTTGGTACGGCGGAGGTAGTCGGCCTGGAGGAGGTGGAGGGCCTGCAGGATGTAATGGCACTGCGTGCCGGAGTCGAAGGAGGGGCGGACGCCGCCGCCCACCACGCGGAGCACGGTGATGTTGAGGGGACACGGAACGGTGTCGTTGGCCGCCAGAGAAGGAAGCGGCGGAATAAACGAAAAAGAAAAAATAAAAAAGAGGGAGAAATAAAAGGGAAGGGACATTGCAGCTCTTGTGTTTGTGATTATGTGAAGGAGATCTGACAGTGAAGGCTTTTCATTTGACCACCTTGGTGGATTCAGTTACCTCTGTCTTCTGAGCTCTGTTTGTTTGTTCAAACTTGATCAGCTAACCAAACTCACTTTCCTTATTATTTATTCATTTTTTCCAAACACCACAACACTTACCTTCCAAGAACTATACTAGAAAGCGCTTTTGACCCGAGCTCTGTCTCAAAGTTCATACACCTTTTCTCCGATACTCCATTTAACAACCCAATCATTCATTTTATTAATTTCCACTCCAACTATCACTTTGTCTCTTTCTTTTGCCAAGAGACTACACCCTTTCAATTTACATTTTCCAATTACTGTTACCAATTTCAGGATACACCTACAAATTTTAAACAAAATATTTTTTCTTTTCAAATTTAATAATTGATTTTCAAGACTTTCTTATTTTAATATCTAAAATAAGAAATTGTACAAAAACAATTATTTATTTTGTGTGATTGAATGTAGATCTTGGACTCTTAACAACCTCAAGCTGGCCCACTCACATACACGAAAAACAATAAAGACTGACCATGCAGGCATCAAATTATTAAAAAGGTCAAAACATGAAATGGGTTGGATGGAGACAAATACATATATGTTAAGAATACGATTAAAAAAATTAAACAGAGTTTGTTTATTAAAATTAGTATAATAGACTCTCTCTTTTTACGTGTGTTTTTATATATTCTACAAACCATTTTAATTCTTTAAGTAGTACTGCACTTATAATCAACGCCTATAAATAATATATCCACCCACCTAATTTAAGGTTAATTTGAATCAATTTGTCTCTAACAACTTTTAAGACAAAAATGATAATAAAATAAAGTAAAACATCTTTATAAATTAAAATTATTTTATGCATAGACTAAAAAGAAAAATTTGAAGAATTTTTATGAAAAAATAAAGTTTCTTAATAAAAAAAACCTTTATAGAAAAATTTGTAGAAACATATTTAAAAAGAGTCTTTTCCATTCTTTACACATGCTGTCTTGTTTATTTATGAATCTTGGAAAACCTTCGGTTCTTAATGAAAATCTAGGTTAAGTTTATAACTAATGAGGCTGTGATAGTTTTTTCGTAATAAAATATTTTAAACATAATATACTTTTGTATATTTTAAGTAATTTCCAATTCAACTCTATATGTATAAAATAATTTAATTTTTAATATTAAATATTGCAATTTATATTTCTAATGTTTAACTAAATAAAGAAAGTACAGGTAAAAAAATAGCTAAATAACTTGCAACAACTTGAGGCTTAACCTCTTCCTATTTGCCCCAAAACTGAAAAGAGAAAAAACACACAATTGAATTGTCAACCTCGCATACCAAGAAATGGGGCCAATCAGACAATTGAGACATCTATGGCTTAAGAGTACTATACTTATCACGTTTATATGATATTTAATTATATGTTTTTAAGCTATAAAAAAATAAAATAATATATTAATTGTTATTGATCAAAACTGTATGAGTATATCTATAATCTATAATATTAATAAATAGTGCACATAAATTCTTATAATTTTATTATGTAAGTACTCGTTTTTAAATTAAAATAATTACTTGTAATAAAACTACTTACAAAATAAATAAATCCAGTAACAATAAAATTATAAAGTTTATTTTTATTTCTTATTATTCTGACTTTTTTAATGAAAAATTTTATAATTTAATGATATCTTTTATTTTACTAATTATCTACACGATTATATCTATGAAATTAATAAAGGATTCTCCCTTTTTTACATATAAATTCTTACCGTTTTATTCTTGAAATCATCATTTCTTAAACTAAACTAACTATTTTATAATAAAAAAATTATCTACAAAAATAATAAAAACTACCTACAATAAAATTATAAAAAATATTTATATTTATTATTTAATTATTTTGTATAAAAAATTTATAATTTAATAATATTTTGTATTTTAATAAAGATCTATACCATTATATAAACATTATATACATCATAACTTTTTTTTCTCACCTTAGACAATCTTATAATATCCCATAATTTTCATATAATAAAAATTATATCGCATAAAAATTCTATACTATTACTAAATATAAATATCCATATATTCATCAAAATATATTTCTCCACAGCTCATTGAAGAATCATACCATATGTCAAATCATCTGCTCATGGATAATATATTATTATAGTAAATTTAAAAACAAAACAAACACTACACAACAAGAAAGATAAGCTTGAAAGTTTTAAAATATATAATCATAAATTAAATTTCTATCACAATCAAACTACAACATATGAAGTTGTCATAGTCTATCTTATATATCACATTAATATTATAATATTTATATAGCAATTCATACCATACATATACTGACTCGTATACAAAGATATTTGACTTTACCTTTGGAAGACTTGTGCATTAAATAAGATTTAGAAGTCACACGGGTCACATGACTCTGAGTTGTGAAATCCATATAGCCCTCAACCTAAAATGAATCACATCACACTCATATGACATGTTAATCCATGTGATGTGGTCCAATTGTTTCTTTTTTATTTTCATATGACATGTTAATCCGTGTGATCTGGTCCAATTGTTTCTTTTTCATTCCATAATGCAGTTATATGAACCTTCTTCTACGCTTACTATCTTTATTTTTATGATATCAATATATCAGTAGAGTTAGTATACCTCCTTATTGATCAAATTCACAAACAATGCACATCCTAAACAATCTTAATACAAATATCTCATTTGCTAACAATACTATGTTGTGATCACACATCACACCAATAAATAATATTTGATATAACAATTACTTTCAAAATCAGTTTTCAATTCATAACATTTCAAAATCATCAAATACATATATAAAATTTCACAACCAATTATTGTAAGAAAGTTATAAACTAATGACCACATCACCCCACATCCAGGTCCTCTAACCTATAGTTCTATTGAAAAATAAAATTAGATTCGTTTACCTGAATTCACAAAGAGTTCCAAAAACATAGGGAGAGATAGTTTAACATGCACCACAAAATCTTAATCAACTACTAGGCTGTTCAAAAACAAAAAAAACTATCAGAACACATCATTAAAACCCTGAATTAACAAAGACTAATCCTAATTATAGAAACACTACATACAATCACAATCTAAATTTAGATAACTATAAAAACTTAAAAATTAACTCAAAGAAACAAGGGATAATTTTTCTCTAATTGTTGCCATCAGATAGTCAATTTGATGACGTAAAAAAATCTAAAAAAAATCATAAAATCTCAAAGCAAAACAGTTTTAGGAATATGAAATTTCTTTTTTATAAAAATAAAAACTGAATACTAATTTTTTTCTATTTACATAAATTTTTCTATAATAAAATATTTAAGTGTTATCTTTAGTTATATATGAAACTAAATTTTAAATTCTAATAAGTTTTTATTCTAAAGTTAGTTTTTAGAGTCTTAGAATAATAAATAAAAAAATAATGTATTTATTAATTTAATTAAATAGAAAATTGAATAACCTTTTTTTATTTAAAAATAATTAAATAAATTTTCTTTTAAAAAAGAACTACTACATCATTCTCTAATACTATTTTTTAAGTTATATTATTTTTTATTTTTAATCAATTATTTACATAAATAAAAGATTCTATATATTTTAATGTAATAAAAATATGAATAGATATGGAGAAGGCACGTGTTTTCACTACTATTCGCTTTATGAAATTTTCTTAAGTAATCATTTTAAGATAATACATTATTTAGTAACTTATTTTAGTTTTATTTTTAATTAAATGATTTTATCTTTTAATAAATAAAAAATAATTTATTTATTTAATAAAACAAATAATTGTATAGCTTTTTATTTCGAAATAGTTAAATAAGTTTTCTTTACATAATTTTTTAATGTTATTTTAACAAAATTATATATATTATATATGTATATAATTTTTAAATTGTTATTATTTATTTATTTATTTATTTATAAAAATAATAACACTATATTTATTTTAATTTAATAATGATAATAATAATAATTTTTCTTTCGTTTTGTGATCTTTTGATGTCTATTACTTTATGGGAATGAATATTAAAAAATATAGTGAGGTATTTGAGAACCCATCCCAGGGTTCAGGTATTTAAAATAGAGTTGTTATTGTTATTTATTATCATTTGGTTTGACCCATATCTACTAATTCTTTATTCTAATGTACAGTTATATATTATAAATACCATTTATAATAAATAATTATTTTGATATATACATTATATTGTACTGGAATTGGTAATATATACATGTTTTACCTAAATAAATTGCATTTTTGAATTTGTAATAGACAAACTGTATTGTAATATAAAGTGTTTTAAGTATTGAAAATTTTTTAAAAAATATTGTTATTTAATTTAAGAATAAGGATCGAATTGAAAGAGATAACATTTAAGAAATATTTAAAAATGTGTTTACTGATTAAAAAAATTTAAAAGTATATTTCTTACAAATATTTTCATTTAATGTAGTTATTCTAATTTAATTAGTTTAATAACTCTTAAAAAGGTTAAATTTTTAACTCTATATTTTAAAAAAATTATTTTATTTTACGAAACAAATTATACTTAATTTTTAAGAATTTTAAAATGATATATATATATATATATACACACACACACATTTCATACCAGATTAGGAAATTTCATGGAAAAGAAAAACTTTTCTCCTTTTTTATCTCTCAAAGTAAAAATTTAATATTTTTACCATATTTTCCAATGTCCATTCTCTTCCTCCCCTTAATCAAACAATTATTAACGAAAATTACTTAATTTGTTAATCTGGTTGTCATTATCTGAAACACTGTGAACAACAATCATAATCTTACAAGTAGTTCTTAAAGAAATGTGTTTCTTATTGCATTGCTTTTGGTTACTCTTATTTTAGCAACTGTGAAAACGATAAAACAGTGATTTTTGTGTTGAAGTTTCGTAAACAAATTAAAACCTTTATAATGTTCGTGGTTTTTTGTACTAGTGATGTGAGATAACAACATTTGGAGAATAGAAGATTATATATTCGACCTTAATATCGAGGGACACCTACCCTACATTGGTTTTGCTTGTTTTAATGTAGCAAATGGCTATATAAGAGAGTCACAATGGCATGAAAAACTGCTTTAATATTGAATTTGTTTATTTTCTTCAATATATATTTTCATTATTTGTAAAAAATATTATTTCTTACTAATTTTAATATAGTTAAAAAAATAAAAAAGGGGATATATTTTGTATTTAAAAATGAAAAATAGAAAACATTTCCTTAAAATAACAGTGCAAATAAAAACATTTGGATGTTGTTTATTGGGTTTTTGATTTCCCCGTAAGCAAGACTGTTGAAATTGCATGTATTTTTTTTATTTGACTTCATACACCACTTAAAAACTATCTCCCTTTTATACAGTAACTTTGATCATGTACATGAACCTTATATGAGAACACTAATATATTAAAAGACATACATTGTGTCTTAGATGTCTTTGTTAATAATAATTTATTTCACGTCTTTAGAAAATAAGTGAAATTATTTTTTAATGTTGCTTATTTTTAAGTTGGTCTGTCATTGTAAATTAGAGTACGAGAATATATATATATATATATATATATATATATATATATATATATATATATATGTGTGTGTGTGTGTGTGTGTATATATGTAAAGTAATATCTCAAGAGTTTAAAATTAATTAAAAACTTAAAATCATAATTATACAAAATATATCTTATCTATACAATTAACATTTACATAAAATACAAGTAAAATGTTCACTTATATTATTTTAATATTTATCAATTATTTAATGTAACAAGTTTAATTACACTTTTTTTTAATGAATTAACACTTAGGAACGTCATAAAACAAACATAAAAAATACTGAATAAAAAGTCAAGACAACGTAAAAAATAAATAAGAGTATATATATATAATCTTTGACATTTCTTCTAGATTCAACATAAATCAAAACTTTACCAATTGATCCCTTCAAATACGTTAGGATCTCTTTGAGTTGGTTAAAGATTTTTCATAATCCTACTAACAATATTGATATCATATGTTATGTCATGGCAAGTGCAAAAACACTGTCTATATCACAAAACCTATAATGTTTTGCATATGGAATTGAACCTTTAATGAGATTGTTTATAACTCAACTTATATTGTGGAGTCAAAGGTTTTGAAACAGAATTCAAACTTTTAATTCTAAACTTTTCATGGAATTTTTTAAAGTATGTATGGCACATGTAAAAACTTTATTTCTTCATTCTCAGGTTTCAATCCCCAACTCTAGAATCATTTGTATAAAAATTTATTTTTTAATTTAGTTTTCACGTTTTGGTGTTTCATATTTATATTATTGTTTGATATTAGAATTTAGTTAATATACAACAGTAGTTTCATAATTAAATACAACATTAGTTTCATAATTATCATATTTTCTTCTCATAGAACCAAAACTAGAAATAAATTAATCAAAACTAACTATTCAAGGATTTGTTTTAATTTACAAAAATATTTTTTTTTGTCTACTATCCCAAATCCTTCTTGTTGCTTGTTGCTTTACGCAAATGAATCAACAAAATCTCTATACAAAAAAGTTGTTTTAAAATTTATATATTTTAATTCAAAGATTAAAATCAACAACCATAACTAAAAAAAATCCTAAAAAATATATGTTTCACTACTTGATAGAATAAATCATTATAATTAATAAATTCATTATTAATAAAATCACTAGCCACAAAACTTGGTTTGAATTGTTTTTTATTAATTCTTAAAATTCCACCGTTTCATTTTAAAATATATTTACAATGAATTGCATTAAGCAGTGAAATATAATATAAACAAATATAAATTAATTGAATTATAAAAATAAGAGTAAAAAAAGAATATGTTATAAAATAATTTAATATAGTATTACATTCAAAGTTTGAGTTTGACGTCGTATTAACTAGAAATCAACACGAAAATCATTTTATAAGAAATAATATTTATAAATCTATTGTTTTAATGTTTTTTTTTATTAAAAGTAATGTCTTCTATGAAATATTTTTGGTTTATTGGTGCAAAATCTTTAATATTCTAGAAAATAGTTATGTAATAAAAATTAACCTAGAATTTAGTTTTAGTGATAAATAAGATAACACCTATTTAGTTTAACAGAGAAACTGTTTAAGTAAATAAAAGTTAATTATTTATTTTTTATTTTTATAACAACCACCAACTTTATCTCTAAGAAGATATTATTTTTCTAAGGAGATATTCTGTTTTATTTTTTTGTTTATAAAAACTATCAACTCTCTCTTTAAGAAGATATACAATATCATTCTTATAAAACCAATATCTCTCAAACAATTCCTCTTAAAGTCTCCTACCTTCTCTCTAGATTTGTGATCTTATAGGTTATCAGATTGATAATTAGAGGACACCCCTAGATTCCTAGCGTTGAGTAGATCGAAGAGTGTCCGATCATATTCTTGAACAGAATTAGACTGTCCATGATTTTAGATTTTTGGAAGTTCTTTGAGTATCTCTACTTTGTAGAGGTAAGGGAAGCTAATTTGACTGGTTTTTTATATATATTTGAATTAAATTGGATGAATTTGAATTGAACGGAATGAATGTTTATGTATAGTATGATGTAGTATTATTGCGAATGATTTGGTGTGTGATCGAGACATAGTATCTTTAGGAAAGGAGATACCCATGTTAAGATTATTAGGATGTGCATTGTTTGGGGATTCGATCTATCTAAGGAGGTATCCTGACTCTACTGGTACATTGGATTCATATAGATGAAGTTTACCAGTTGGTGAAGAGTCGAAGGAGGTTCACATGGCCATGTCCGAGGTTTGAAATATGAGCTGATCGGAATAGGACATATAGATTAATCCTGTGCACATGGGAAGTGTACCCGAGGTTTGAAATAGGAACTACTCTGTATTCGAGGTTTGAAATATGAGTTGATCGGAACATATGGATGGTATATGACAGATGCACACCTCTAAGTCTAACTCAATGCACAAGTGTCTTCGAGAAGTAGAGAATGTTTGTGAGTTATGTATGATGTGAGATGAATTATGAAAGATTGAATTGTTGTTGTTTTGTTGAGATAGAAATCCAATTTATAATAAAAAAATCTTGCATAAATATAAAGTATTAATATTTTAATATCTTGATGTAAATTATTAACATCCTAATAAAGTATTAATATTAAGTGAATATACTTATTCAAATGCAATCCATAAAATAGATATAAAGTATTAATATTTCAATATCCTGATATAAGTATTAACTCCAACATTCTAATGTAAATATTAACATTGAGTGAATATATTTATTCAAGTGACACAAGACAATCTACAAAATAGATATAAATAACTTTCTAATTAATATTAACATATATAATTTTAATTATTTTAAGAATTGAAGTTGAACAATATAGTGACTTAAGACATATTTGAAACTAAAATTTGATGATATTTAGAATCTGATTCCGACAAATAAAACTTGCCAAAGTGAAATAACACATTTGCATCACTTAGAGAATCAGATTGAAACTTGAGAAACTAAAATCATACAAATGTAGATTGAGAGGCAAAACCAAACCCGTATAGAAAGAGAGGGACAAGGTGCTTATGAAATTTTCCGTAGAAACTATTGAACACGAAGCAATGGTGAATTGCCGACAAACAGTAACATGTTTTTAATTTTTATCGCTACAACAGAACATGTTACAGGACAGATCTTCCATGAATGAAGCCAAGGTTGGGTTGGGTTGCTACAAGCAGCAATCCCAATATCCAAGAGGAGACCACAGACACCAGACACAGCTTTTCTCTCACCAATGAAACCTACTGTGACAATCAGTAAAAAACCTTCTTTTCTTCACTTTTGTCTCTTTCTTCGTCCCCCACAACTCAAATTGCATTATCACAAATTTATATATAGTTTAAAAAGAAAAAAATTAACATAAGATAAAAATCAAGTATAATAATAAAGCTACATTGCATTTCTTTTCTTCTTCTCTACTCTGCAATGATAACAGTCTAACAAGTTACTATGCCATTACATTACTACCATTTCTGATCATCCAATGGTTCACTTTTGGGTGAAAGGGTCATAAATTTATTTTGCTCTGACAATTACACTAGAAAGTGACATTGCAAGAAGTTTGTAGTTAGTTGAAGGTAGAAGGCGAAGTAATAACTAATATTGGTGTCTTACCTCTTCATTCATGCTTCTGTCTCCTGGTCTCCCAACCCTCTTTGCTACAACTCTCAAGAAAACAAAACCAAAAAGTATTCAGTTAATTAATCAAATTCAAAATATTGCCTTTATGGCATTCCAGCTACCCCACTTTTACTTCAACCATGAAATGTTTGATTAACTTTCTTTTGTCCTTGCTGAGGATTTATTTCGCCTTGTGGGTAACTGAGATGTTGTGTTGCCATGTGATTTCAGTGCACCTGTTTCGATACATTAGTCGTTCCGTTGCTTTCACCTCTCCCCTCGACTTTCGTTCATTCTCACATTGCACTTGGTTGGTTTTTCTTAATTGTTTTCTACGAAAATTCTTTTGAATTGAAACCTCTGTTCGGTTAAATTTCATGGTTAAATCCTAGATTTTCATTTTCATGTTCTAGTTGACGGTTCCTTCTAACCGCTTCATCAAGTTTCGGGTTTGGGTTGTAGAAAATGGAGGACGAGGTGGATTCCCCTGTTGGTGTTCTTGAGGATTACTTTTTCAAGAGTTCAGAGTCAGAAACTAGTTCTTCAAAAGAACCTGGTACTACGGATTCTGATAAGTCAAAGTCTGGTTCTAGGTGGCATGCATTTCTTCAATTGTTGAGGGTCAAATCGAAGAAGCCAGTAGCCACATTATATCCTCCTATCGGTGTCCTCAAGCTCTCCAGAAGATTGAGCAGTGGCATGAGAATGATAGATGCAGATTCGTCCTTGCATAGGTCACCCTGGAAGATCTTCACTCACCATGAGATACAAATTGCAACCAATTTCTTCGCCCAAGGTATGCTTCATGGATTACATGTTGTTGTTACAGATGTTTACTTCATTTCCTTTTTACAATAATTATCTGATATTGATTGATTTGTTAGCTTACTTCAAATAAAAACAAGTTAAACCATCTCATTCAAAATTTTGATGCATTTCCCTTGTCTACTTAAACAATCTCATTCTGGTTTTACTCACAATAACTTTCTTTCTATTTATTCTCTAGTGGTTAACATGCCCCTTAAAGAATTTAAACTCATTTGTGCAGAAAATTGTATTGGAAAAGGTGGTTATGCTGAGGTTTACAAAGGGTGTTTACCAAATGGTCAGCTGGTGGCGATTAAACGATTGACACGTGGAGCAGAAAATGAAACTATAGGGGACTTCTTATCAGAACTTGGCATAATGGCTCATGTAAACCACCCCAATACTGCAAAATTAGTTGGCTATGGAGTGGAGGGAGGAATGCATTTAGTGCTTGAGTTGTCTAGAAAAGGGTGCTTAGCTTCAGTGCTGAATGGTTAGGATCAATTTTACTTTGCTATGGTAACAGTTCTTACTATTACAGTAAAATTTTGTTGTTCTGAATATCTCACTGCTGTTAGGTTCCAAGGAGAACCTACCGTGGTCTCTTAGGCAGAAAATAGCATTAGGAACAGCCAAGGGTATATTGTATCTTCATGAAGGTTGTCAAAGAAGAATTATCCACAGAGATATAAAAGCATCAAATATCTTGCTTACTGAGGACTTTGAGCCGCAGGTATGGATATGACTTTGGATTCTTTTGTACAAATTTGATTCTGTGGTTAATCACCACATATTCATTCTTTTTGGCATTTTATTAATGGTTTGTAAAGACAAAACACGTTTTGGAAGATCCCTTATTTGTTAGGACTGAAGTAATGAAACCTGTCGCTTTTCCCGTTTGTACTCTACCCAAAAAAAAAAACCTCTAGTGCATTGTACGTAAAGTTGACACTATTTCTGTATAATGGTATGAGAATAATAAACTTCTGAAACATTCAGAGTTTTTTTGGGCAGATTTGTGATTTCGGGCTAGCAAAATGGCTACCAGAGAATTGGACCCATCACACCGTTTCAAAAATTGAAGGGACTTTCGGGTTTGTTGTCACATTCTTATTAAATGATTTGTACTTTTTTGTAACTTGCTATTAACTCAATTTTCAATTATGACTACACAGTTACCTTGCTCCAGAATACTTGCTTCATGGAATAGTGGATGAGAAAACAGATGTTTTTGCCTTTGGTGTAGTGCTATTAGAGCTAGTCACTGGGCGTAGAGCAATTGATTATTCCCAACAAAGCCTTGTTTTGTGGGTATGTTGAGCAATTCAACCAAAAAGATAAAAATGTGTGCTTTGCTTGAACATCTGAAAGGGTAGTTTCTTATTTAATTTCTGCAATACTTTTGCAGGCAGAACCTTTTCTGAAAAAAAATAATATTAGGGAGCTGATTGATCCTTCACTTGCTGATGATTTTGACTGTCGGCAGATGAAAATTATGCTCTTGACAGCTTCTTTATGCATTCAACAATCCTCTATTCGTCGTCCCTCTATGAACCAGGCACGTTCTCTTGTTCTTCTCAAATTTCAACACAACAATCTTTTCACCTTCAAATTTTGCCTTCTTATATTCTATTTATGACATGCCAATAACTCTTTCACCTTGTTTTTCCTCATGAATGTTTGTAACGTATTGAATGTTGTTGTAGTGGCAGTTAATGTTTAACTCTAAGTTACTCAATTTAGAAACTTTGACTCGGGAAAATGGGACTTTTTGTTTGATTGTAACAAAGTTCATCACTTGGCAATTGACCTATTGGTGCAGGTTGTACAGCTTCTGAATAGGGTCACGAAGAAATCTCAACTTCCATTCTTTCGTAAAGACTTTCAGGAAGAGTTCATTGATTCTGATTAATTGAAAGGAACATAAATCATGAGTGACAGCAACACTAAATTGTTATTAATTGATGACAGTGATGTATGTAATTGCTTTTTCTCTGAAAAAGGAAAAAAAGTTATTTTTCCACAGCACGTTATTAAAGGGATTGGAGTTTTTAGACAGACTCAAACCGAATATTCTGAAGTATATATATATATATATATAGTCTCTCAAATATTGATTTTTGTGAAGAATTCAAAATGCTTAAATTATTAATCACTCCAGTGAAAAAAAAAAAAAAACTACTTTCCCTTTTCTCAATTCTTATCCACATCTTTTATCAGGGTAAGCTTAATATCTTGTAGAAAACAAGTGGGTAAGAAATTAAAAGTTTTATCGATTTATGTCGACATGAAGATCCTAAAAAATTAGGTAAACTTACACAGAAATTATGCAAGTTTCACTAATTAATAAGGCGAAAAGACTAATTAGAATTTTATTTTAGGAGATATTCGTTTTTTTTTAGAATTTTAAGAGATATCATATTGATTATGAAAATAGATCTTTTAAGATGAAAAGACAAAAGTCATATTAAAAGAGAAAGAAACAACGGAAAAAGTGAACTGTCACTCTTTTTTTATCCTTAAAAACTTAGTATTTGGAGATGAGTCAATTATTTTGATTTCTGGTCTTATAAAATTATTATTTTAATCTTTAACTTTGTAAAATAATATTTACACATTTAATTTATTCCTTTTATCATACCTTTTTGTCTAATATTAATAATTAATTTTTCGTTTACAAAAAGGTAAGGATCATAATGAAAATTTTATAAAATTGCATATTTAAAATTCCAGGTGCTTGTAAAGAAAAGGTGCAATTCCAGGATTAAAATGGGTTTACTAAAAAAAATAGTGATAACATAACAGGCTTCTAACTCAATTGACATGAAACCAAATCGTCAAAATTTACAGGATGTAAAAATTCAAAAGGGTGATGTTTACCAGAAAGTTTCTCATTTATTTGCTAACTTTTCATCTTTAATTACCTTAAATACAACCTCGGTAGGTAATGCACTTTAGTTTCTTTATGATACTTTTTTTAAGTCATTTATTGCCAAACAAAAACTTACTTTTTGAGAAATTTCTTATATTAAATTTTACTTTTTCTACATGTTACATCTTTTTTTCTTAATCATATCTTTAATTTTCAGTGGTTTATATTTTTTTATATAATTAACTAATATCTTTTACTTTCTACCTTTTTCATTTTTGTAATGCTTATGGTTTATATTCTTGAACTAATGATTTTCAGATAAAATTTTATACATTAAACTAGAGTAGTTTTTTTTCTTAAAAAAAAACTAAAGTATGTGAAGCAGCTTAATCTTTTAATTATTTGAGAGAGAAAAAAGCAATATTTTGATGGTGCAAATTCATAACTAATTTTAGGTTGATTCTCTAACATCTTCAATACAATACTCATAAGTCATAATTAGGATCTTAAATTTAAGATCACATAAAAATTTACATATTGAAATATGTTGATCTAAGAGATCCTAAGTAAAACTGCGAATTACAAGAATAAATTTTATTTTTATATTATAAATGTTATACTTACATTAAAGTGTAAATAGAAAATTATAATAAATGTTTTCTACACCCTTGCACTGAAGTGTATATATATATAGCGTATAACACCTAAATAAAAAGTAAAAAATAGGATAATATGACTCTCAGAAAAATTAACTTCTTGTATTTTGTTTTGTATATTTCATTTTTAAACACCCAGCAACTTAGTTTTTCCTATTTGTTATTCAGAAGCTCTACCTCGATGATAGCGACAATAACCACCTCAGTATATGCTAACGTTTTTTTTTCTTATATTTGTGGTTAGTTTGTGCATTCTATATAAATGAAAAAAAAAAAAAACCTCGTTATCATTGAGTCTAATTACATATAATATTTTTTCACGTGTAATATATATATATATATATATATATATATATATATATATATATATATATATATATATATATATT
>Ga0099824_1003950_pt1 | contig 21468 bp, 11 predicted proteins | sample SiratrowhiteBW_FD_76837 | JGI IMG/M metagenome (GOLD analysis project Ga0099824, IMG submission 76837) | Root nodule microbial communities of legume samples collected from California, USA - Siratro white BW | ecosystem: Host-associated > Plants > Roots > Nodule | place: USA: California... | reverse complement strand
TTTGTTTTTTTTTTTTTTTTTTTTTTTTTTTTTTTTTTTTAGCAAGATGATAGAAAATTTGGAGAAAAAGATGAAGAATGGATAATATGTATCTAACTTTGACCTTAAGAAAGTGCTGACTTGTCCCAATGGCGGCAATAATCATCCAATAAAACGCGTTATAGTTATAGTTATAACATGTTTATTTTTTGCATAATAATGAATGTATATTATATCATAGCTGAATAATCTCTTACTAGTTGAGCTTTATTTTCTAGGTTACTAGAATAGTCTTGCCAATTGTTTGCTAAATTGTTCTGGCCACGGGTAGGCAAACAGTTTTTGATTTGTACTTGTCAACGATAATTGGCCTCATGCACAACACAAACTAATTCAAATTTGTATAATATAAATAAAATACAAGGAACTGGTATGCGCTAATAATTAAAATGAAGTAGAAGTGTTGGGCTTATTAGAAAGATAATTATTGGCATGAAACTTTCAAAATATAGATTTAGTTATTTAGTTTCAAAAGGCAGCTGTTAGTGGTAAAATATGTTGAAATTGACCCTTTGGTTTCAGTGATTCCACCATTTGTATGTGTTTGTCTTGGTTACGCATCACCTATGACCATATTGACAGGAAAAATACAGCGTCGAGGAGTTTTCTTGCTAATTTCCAGTTAAGCGATGAAATATTTGTTAACATTAATGTTCTTTGTTGACTTTGGGACAGTGATTTATACGGTTGCTTCTTTGAAAGATAAACATTTTGATCCTGACTCACATGATTCAGAGCCAAATCCCGACACATTGTTAAAAACCTCACAAAAGAAAAAGTTTATAGAGTTAGAATGTTAACAAAAGTACCATGGGTCACACTAACCCAAACCGTTTTTATAAAGAAAACAATATTCTTTAAAGAAAATATTTACTTAAAAAAGACTTTATACATTTAACATTTACTCAAGCCAAGTTTAATAAAGATTAGGTGAGGCTCAAGTCAAGTTATGTTAGATTAAAATTCTATCAAGTTAAATGAGTTGTAGTCAGGCTATATCTAAGTAAGATCAAGTCGGGTTAGGTTTAAGTTAGATCTAGTTGGGTCACGTCCAAGTCATGTCGAGTCAAGTTAAGCTTGGATTAGACTAAATTTGGTCAGGTTTGGCCGAGTTGGATTAAACCAAACTCAGGTTAGATCGAGCTAGGTCTAAGAAAGTTGGGTTAGGTTAAAGCCAAATCAAGGTGAGTTGGGTTGGGCCCAGGTTAGTTTGAACTAAGTTGAGTTTGATCCAATTCAAGATGGGACTGAGTCTAGTGTAGTATAAGTTAGTTTGAGTTGGGGAAATGTGAGTCCCTATTAATTAGGCTAGGTCAGGCAAAGTCCAAGTCAAAATGAGTCAATTTGGGTCAAGCTGATGTTAAACTTGAATAGGTTGAGCCAAGCTCAAGTAGGATCGAGTCAAGACCAGGTTAGCAAAAAATGCATAATAAACTCTAAAACAATTGTTATTGGAGTTTGTAAATAACTAAAAATTTAAATAAGTTTCAGAAAAATATTTGTTATATAAAAACTTAAAGCTGTAAAAATTTATATCCATGTCATTTACCCTAAGGTGTTATAAATGTTAACAAGATATTATATCCACATCATGTAATTCAATGTTTTTGAGTCCAACAGTTGTGTCTCGTTGAAAAACTGTAACATGTGTATTCAAGTTAGCATAAGTCCATGAGTAAGTAAATTTATTTTCTTCCTTTCATTAAGTTATAGGTGATGTACGTTTCTATTTCTGCTCTTTTGTTACCCATTGGGTGAATGAGTTTAGGGTCCAAAAACTCATATATGTCATGTTTCTCCTCATCCAAACACAAAACACACACACACACACACACACACACACATATATATATATATATATATATATATATATATATATATATATATATATATATATAATATTTAAATTGTAATAAATTATTAATAACATATATAAGTAACGAATGTAAATATATTTTAATAATTTAACTTATGTCATCCATAATTACATAACAGATATGTTTACTCCTAATTACTTGATGCAATCTCCAACAAATCATAAATGTGTATGTACAACGGTACATCACTGTTCCTGCCAAAAACAATGGCATCCCATGGAACCTCTGCAAGGTTTTTTACCTATGGCCATAACAATCTGCATCAATGTGGCATATGATCGTTGGTAGACATTGTTTTCTTTTGCTCCACATGTTGGTTTGCTTGACGTTGTTGCTACACATAAAAAAACATTGACATTAGTTAGGATATCATTTATTTCATATGTAATGAAATTAGTCTAGATATATAATGAAGTGTCTAATGTCAGTCTCATGAGATCTCTAGACTAGGCAATGAAGGTCTGCAATGCTTATGTTATAATAACAACATTCAATGTTAGTGTAAGAAGTGTAATATCATCATAATAAACCTTCTCCACAATGACCTTTACCAAATGAGAGGGGAGAGGAACACTATGTAACATGGTGAACCATTCATAACACTTCTTGAGTGGGAAGAATGATAATCAACACACAAATCACAGTGGCTAGTGGAACCAACATCATCCCTCGAAGAATATATAGTTGCACAACTCTCTTTAGTGTTGACCTTGATAACAAAAGGGAGGTCAGACTATAGTATAGAGATGGTTGTTGTAAGAGTCTAAAGGTCTCTAGCTGCTTTTCAAACCCTTGCAGCAAGCTTTGTGTAAGCTCCTGAGTGACCTCATTCTTTATTTGTTGCCTTAGTTGCTGCAAATACTTCTCACCACCAAGTGCAACAGAGGAATGAGATTCATTGCGATGATGCTCCAAAGAATGATCGAATTCCCACATCATATCTAGCAGTATGAACATGTCCAGGATGCTCAGGTCATCTAGTAGTAGCAACAAGAATATTATCTTGACCATGAAGAGTAAAAGTACCTTGCGTTCTCTACTCAACTAAAAAGTCCTACAACAAACCAAAATGAATTCTTAGACTACATATTAAATACAAATTTAAAAGTAGCAAGTGAAACATATTTACTTACAATTCACTCAACTGTCCAATGTGATTCATAAGAAGTCCATGTCCTCAAGCTCTTTAGATGGGTCTGTTTATATTTCTCATGGCGAGAAGGTGGGGATGGAAGGTCAATAGAATCTCCACTAGAACCATCCTTGGCAAAAGAAGAACATTCTTTAAACCTATTTCACAAATATCATATACTAGCTAATGGAAGGAGTCAGATGTCATGTTCTTGGTGTCCATTAAAAACTTATTTTAGTCTATGATATGGGTGAAATTGTTTTAGAAATCTACGATGCTAAAGATACATTGTCTTTCTTCCACGTTTTAACTACTTATATGATGTGTTTTCTTTACAAACCAAACATACTCTATGACCATTCACACTATAATTTGACAAGTTTCCATATGCAATAAAGTCATTCATAGTACAAAATAACATTGCATACATCTGAAAGATTAATTGGCAAAGCCAGTAAACACTTCAATCCCATGATCCGACAACTTTAAATCTTCAATCAATTGACTAAGATAAACATCTATGTCATTTTTGGGTTGTATTGGAACAAGGATAACATCGTGTATTTGCACTTCATACATAGACTTGGAGTTAAGTTATAAATTACAAGCAAAATAGGTCATGAACTATGATTAGTACTTAAATTAACAAAATGATTCATTCATCAATAACTAGTGTAAGTCTTAGATTTATTAATTAATTTTCAAATTGAAGAAATGCTTTATCAATGTTCTTCTATTGCAAAGAATCAACTAGATAACAAACCAATCCATCGCATTTCCTATTATCTGCATAGCATCTAAGGTTCTAGCATCATTTGGATTTGAAAACATATGCTTAACCCTTTGAATTAGCAAAAGATACCAAACCACCTTTGTAGGGGGACCATCCCTTTGTGACCTCATTATTATTCTCATGTTGTCCATTTTTTACCTTATAATATGACAACCCATACTTGGGACATCTTTTTAACTCTTCAAACTCTTTTCTATACAAAATACAATCATCAGGATATGAATGTATCCTTTTATGTTTCATACCCATCGAACACAATATGTTCTTTGCATCGTAATTTTGATTGGGTAACATATTACCTTCTGGGAGAATTTCATTTAACATATGAAGCAATTGTGTATAGCTTTTATCAATCCAACTTCAAAAAGTATTTACATTCTATACGTGATTCACTAGAATTATGTTTTGTATGATTTATATAAATCTCACATTTATCAAATGTATGACCTTGTCCCATTCAAGAAGACTCACTTTTTTTAGTTCAATAATACAAATTTTAATCACCATATTTTATATTTGACAAAATTTCAGTAACATTTTGCATTGGTATTTAGGTGACATGAAATGAATGTGGTCAAATGAAATGTCCACAATCAAATATGCACTTGAACATTAAAACAAAATGCAATGAGTCAAAATTAAGTCAAATATAGGAAATCTAGATTATAACTTATGTACTAATCAACTATTAAAAAGTTATTAATCTTCTCAAACTGTTCGACCAAACAATTCAAGATTTAATGCAATTATTGTCATTATAACCTTCACTTGATTTTATATAAAGTATCTTGCTTATATGGACATTTTCAAAATGGGAGGAGTACCACACAAATGCTTGTATTAAATGTTAAACAAGAAAGTAATGATCTCAATGCATACAAAAAATATTTAAAAAAAATATAATAAATATAATCTCTAATCATTCAATTGTGAATAAATAAACATAATTTCTAATCATTCCAGTACAATTAAATAAACATGACTTTTACTCATTTAAATGATAAGTTTACATTTATAAATAAACAAAATATAATTAAACTATAAATATGACCTAATATATATTAATTGAAATAATATATAATAATTAAAAATCAAAACAATATTTAAAATAAATTTACTAACCTAAGTGGCACAGAAGCAGAAATAGTACGGGACCGGAGGAAAAAGGCAAGGTAGTGATCGGGGTAGTGGCAGGAGTAACAACATATATCATTGACACAATAGCAGCGAGGAGCTTGGTGTTTGCTAGGGTAAAAAAAATTATCAATAACAATTGGAGGCAGTAACCAAAACGTCGAAAACAACAAGGGTAGGATAAACGGTGCATGACGACAACAACGAGCAGTGAAGACAAAGAAAAGAATGCAAACATTGTTCACTAAAAATGACGAGTGCGAAGGTTATGGAGAACTACAACTTTGGAAAAGAAATAATATAATTGACTACGTTTCTAGGAATAACTATCATTTTTGAAATTTTACACTTTTAACGATGGTTCTGTAGGGAATCCTCATTGTTTTCCGAAATTTTTGAATTACGTGTTTGGACAAACCATAAAAAAAATTGGTTTTATTTACAAAACTTCTATTTTGTCTTTTTTTTACGATGGTTAGTAGAAAGTTTTCATTAAAATAGGTTCACTGGTAGAAAAACACATTTAATCGCGGTTATAAAAGGCTTACAACCGCGACTCTGAAACCGCAATAGATCCAACCGCCTTAAAAAGTACTAAAGCTACTACCGCGGTTGTATAACTGCGTTGGAAAGTATATACAACTATGGTGGTAAATTCATTTTTTTTTAAGAATAACAACAGCTATTCGATTTGATCTAGAGTTGGTTCTACCACCCACGCCTCTTGAAAAGAAATTCCCTTTACCATTTTTAGGTTGCCACACAATGTTGCCACAGCCTGTACATCAAATTACTTGGTTCTTGTAGCCACTAAATTGCATCTTGCAAGCCGGACAAGATCCTTGTCCAATTTGATTTTGAATAAATTATGAAGTAGCACAGATTGCAGACAATAGGATGGGATGGGGTACCTTGATAACTAAGGAGTTGGCCAATGTTCCAATAAAAAGAGGCCCAACAAATGAAAGTACCCATGGTGCAATTATGAGAATGCCAAAACACCAACCAGAAAGTGCAAACCAGATGAAGAAAAGTGTCTAAGTAGCCATAAGCACTTAAAATTAAGAGTAAAATAAGACATTGTTGTGTTATATACTGATAGAAAAAGGGCGAATTTACTTAATGCAAAGCTCTTTCCAATAGGACTATCCACAAAGTCGTTAAGTTGCTTCCTGTACTGCACTAGTGCAAAATCACAATCAAATCAATCCATCCATCAAACCAAAAATACGATAACAAACACACACTGACCTTGGGCCAGTTCCTTTGGAAATCCATGTTGAAAGTGCGGTACCGCTATCCAATCTCAAATTCACGATCAATCTTGCGAGCTCGGTCAGCAGCAGCCCTCGCGACGAAGGAGAGATGTCGTGAAAGGGAATAGCGGGAATCGAGGCGCTCGGTCGTCTTCCTAGCTTCGAAGATGAAGCGCTCAAAGCCATCATTGGCACTTCTCCACGCTTCCCTCCAAACCATATCCATGTCTCTCCTGCTCTTACCTTTTCCATTTCTATCGCCAAAGGCTTTCATCGTCACTATCCCTCTCCTCTTCACCTCATACGTTGTCCTAAACCTAATGTTTGGTGGTTGCCACTGCACGAGCACCATTGTCGCCATCATTTTCTTAGTTTAGGGTATGTCTCCAGCTTTCTGGGGAGTGAAAATGAGATTAGGGGAGAAGCCCCTCTCAAGAGCATGAGTGGCCAATGGAGAGAAGGAGAGCTTCTTAGTGGCCGCAACCTGGCTGTAAACAACAGGTTTCTTAGAGAGGAATGAAGAACAAAATGGCAACATAGTGTATATGGACGACGGTGAGAGAGCGAGGGAGGAGAGTGTTGCGCGAGAAAGGGAAGACGAAAGCGTAAAAGAAAAAGTGAGTGTGGGTTTCCTAAAACAGGGGATACAATCGCGGTTCCCACAAACAACCGCGGTCGTATCCACATACCCCGCGGTTCTAGAAACAACCGCGGTGGTATCTCCTTACAACACCAATTTAAAAATTATTTAAACAGCCTACCACCGCGATTCTAGAAACAACCATGGTGGTATCTCCTTGCAACATTTTTTTTAATATTTGTGTGTCTTACCAATACAGTTCTAGCACCAACCACGGTGGTATCGTTACACTTAATTTCAAAAATACCACCGCGCTTTTTTTTAACGTGGTTCCTTATTAACTGCGGTGATATCCTATAATGAAATGTTGTTTGTCAATAATTTGATATGAGGAACTACTGAACTCAATCACTTGCTGCCGTTACTCTTCAGTTTTCTGTTGAGGTCTATCCTGTAGAGGTACTCTAATTGGATCAGTGATCGATTTCTAGGTTTCGCCGTAAACCTAGTTGGTTACTTACGTAAATCAATAGTTCAAACCGCACTCAAAGGTAGGGCATTTCCCATTTTTATAGGAACTTCTGTACCAGAAACAATGGTATCTCCAATTATAGCCCCTCTGGGGTTGTTGAAGCCACTTTCCATACTAGTGCATTAGTCAAGTGATAGTTTGAACCCTTAAGCAATGTATAGCTAAAGCAAGAAGTTATGCTTGAGCTAGGGAGAGTCAGAACAACTCTTTCTATCACTCAAGCGTTATATTGGATGCCTAAATGTTGTGTTGAATGCTTATGTGAGGTGAAGAACACTGTACATAAATTTTAAATTATTGGAGAATTATGTAATTATGTTGAAGGTACTCAAACAGTGTTATGGTCACTCCAACTCCACCTAAAAAATGACACAAATTCTAAAATATATTAGAAGAATACTTATATATGTATATCATCACTTTTGCAAAATATTCAAGTGCCAAGTTACAAGTTAGAGAAAGGATAATAAAAATATAATTTATGTTCTCAAAAAATCTTTCTCAAACAACAAATAATCACTTCAGCGAGAAAAAATTGTTTCTACTAAAATCAAGAATAATTTGTATACATAATTTGCCTTTATTAATTAATTTGTATTAAGAGAGTAAGTACCTAACAAATAATTTTCTTCCATTCATAAAACTATCACACCAAAAATTTCTATTCCTGAGTTGGTAATCCTTATCCTAATAAAATTAACATGATAAAAACTGAAAATTATTTTTAAAATAATTTAATTACTTTTCATATATTATTACTAATATAATATAAACTGATTCCCATTGACAATAATTTGTTTTCTTTTTCCATAGAAAATGGTGTTGGTCCCAACCTCATTAACTTTGCTTATTAGTATTTTTATAAGGAGTCACTTGTATCTTACACGACAAAACCATATTCTTATTAATTTTTGTGATCATGTTTACATGCTTATCCATAAAAAAATTTATAATAAAAAATATAAGAAATAAAATTAACTTTTTCATAAATTAAAATTAATTTATATTATAAGTTTAGCTTGCCTTATCTACAAAGTAATTTTAATTTATATATAAAAAAGTCAACTTCATTTTTATATTTTATTTTCTTAAATAATTTTATAAATTAACATGTTCTTATTTTAAACATGTATTTCACGTATAAATAAACTCTTATTTTATAATTTAATCCATCCATCATTTCACATATATTTTTCAAATATGTTAGCGCTGGATAACAGAGTCGAGATTTATATTTTATATTTATGGGTCACATTTAATTCTGAAGATAACTAAAACATTATTAAATACAAATGGTTTTGCGTAGTTGCAAGGTTAAAGTTTTAAGGATAATGCTTAATTAAGTTGTGGAGAAGTCAAACATAAAACATTGAAAAAGAAAAAAAGTTGTGTGAAAAGAATACTTTATGCGTATTCTTATTTAACGGAAGAGCACATAGATAAAAAAATAATAATAGTATCATTGTCTTCATATTTTAAAGGTATTTATAATCAAGGTTTCATATTCCTAATTTCTACAAACACAAATATTACAGAATTATTAGGACCCCAAAACTTATCAAAATCAAAATCCAAAAGGTCAAGAAAGAGTTGCTAGGTTTCTTTGAATGGATTTTGATTATGAAAAAAAAAGAAAAAAAAAAAAAATAGCTACTCAAAGTCTATGTCTATCCTTAGGTTGGACCCTATTCACCCTACCCAAAATAATTAGGTCATACATTAGAAAACCATCTATAATGATTTTGATTCAATCATAAATTTGATTTCCATATTTTAATTATTTATGTATAATTATAGTAGTTTTTCTAATTTTAATTTCTCATTTATAACAATGGTTTTTTAGATATTTCAATTTCCTAAAACTTTATCTAATAATTAACAAAAATGTAAAGGAAGCGTGTTTGTATTAATTTAAGTAAACAATTAAATTCTAAAAATATATATAATATGTAACAAAAAAAAATTATACATTTTTGGTTGTGAAATCATACAAATTGATATACCATACTTTGTTATATTTTTGCTTAGGCATTAATTGATAATTTGGTTTAAGCAATTAAGAAATTATATACAAGTGATTGGGTATTTCTATTTAGTATTGACTTAGTTTTTTTATGGAATTCACAAGACTCATTAGCTTATTTATTACATCTTAAAACATTACATGTCACTGAATTAAGTTTTGTTCAGTTTTACTTTATTTAATAAGAATTAATTTAATTTTTATTTAATTTAAGTTTAGTATGATCCTTTTATTTGAGTGTCAACTCAACTTGATTAAAGTTAATAAAGATTGGTTTAATTGGTTAGTTTGATCCGATTTAACATAATAATTAATGCTCTTGCTAATTTATTTCATACAATAACAAAATTAATATACAATTAGTTAAAATTTTACTTCTATAAAATACACTAAATTAATTTACAAATCAATTGAGTCAAACTATACGTGATTTAAAATTTACCCAATTTCTTTAATAAACTTAATTTTTAACCGAAATCCAGCTCATTGATGAACTCTTATTTACCTTAAATTCAGTTCACTTAATTAATGAATAAATTTCAACGAGTAAATAATATAAGATATGTAGACGAAAATTTCCGTAAGTATTTTTAGGAAAAATTATAAAGGGAAAAATTTAACTATGTTTTATAAAATAATTCGGAAAAATTATATACAATTTTTTAATTTTTAATTTGTAGAAATTTTTTTCCATCAATACTTTTAGGAAAAACAGTAGAAAATGAAATTACTTTTTTATAAATTAATTTATAAAATTCTCTCTTATTATTTTTTAATTTTAAATTGATAATAAAATATTTCATTTTCTTTAGATAAAAGTATCTATATATAGAAAATCTTATTTTTGTGTTATATAATTAAAGTCTACGTTTCTCTACACTTTAAAAATCAAACTTGTTTCCTAAAAAATGAAAAAATAATGTTTTTATGAGAGTCAATTTACATTATAAATTTAGTTTTTCCCATTTAAAAAATTATAATTATTTAAATTAAAAAAAATTGTCAGTGAAAATAAAAATAACTCCACCAAAAAATTATTTATTTTTAGTTGAAATAAATTTATTTTCGATTATTGAAATAACCTTGTAATCAAATTATTCTCTTTCTATTAAAATTTATAAAAACCGGATAATCATCAACTTAAAATCTACCAAACGAACCTGGTTTCATGTTAAAAGAACGTCACATCACGGAATTTCAATTTTCGTCATTCAATTTTCAGAGTCAAAACTTCCGATTTTCGTTACTTGTAACTCATGGATTTGGTGACAGCTGGTAACATTAACACGTAAGATTATTCAATGATTGATGTTAAAGTTTTTTAACTAATTAAATAAATGGAATCATCCTTTTATAACAAAGTCAAAAGTCCCTCTTGGGTTCAATTCTTAAATCACTTTGTCTCTCAGATAATTTCAATACATCTTATGTTTCAACGCTACCAAATGATGACATAGATAGATACAACAATGAAAATTTTAAAATAATTTTTCCACGTACTTCTATAAATAAAAAATAAAATAAAATAAATAAAGTTATAATTAATTTATATATATGAAGATAGTGGTATTTTTAACGAGAAAGTTTGTGAGAAATTCTTTTCTACACATACTAAATATGAAAAGGAAAAACTCATTTGGTATAACTTTATTTTCCTATTAAGATTTCGGTATTTTGAAAGGTTTTGCTTACTAATTTGAATGTTAAGAAAAAATGTGTTTTTCTTTGTTTCATTTATTTTTTACGTAAGTTGTATGTTGAAGATATTGACCATGATCTTGGTTTTGTAGTATGTGGAGGTGTTTTTAAAGATAGTTATGAGGAATATGTGGATAGCCTTTATACTTTCTTGGATATTTAACATGTACTTTATTTTGAAGTCATAAGTGTTTTTTTTTTCTAATAAATATGCTCAATTCAAGAGTGATTTTTGGTTGAAGTGTGATTCTTCTTTGCTTCATCAAACTTTTGGTTTGACTTATATCATTCCTTAAACTCTTAAAAGTAGATGACATAGGTGTATGTACATTTGTGCTACTATAAATTTTAGAGTGACTTGTATCTTTAGGAATTATTATAGTTGTGTTGATAGATTGACTAAGTTAGGTACGAAAAATATTGTATTATGCTAGACTTTTTTCATAATAGGTTTCAATTCCCTTTGTTTCGTTTGTGGAGTTTGTTCTTTTTTGCACGGGTTTGGTGTGAACCCATGCTTTTTGTTATTTGTTATTTTTTTTAATAATACTTTTTTCATGTAATGACAGATGATTGATAGGTTTTGAAGTGTTAGCCTAATTGAGATGTCGATGTCCATAATAATGTCTAATATGCATCTTTTAAAAAGGATTATATGTGAACTAATTAGAGAAAGTAATTTTTCATTAACTTTTTTAAAAGTTCAATTTTCATTCTAATATATTACAACTTTAGTTCTCTTAAGAATTTACATTAGATGAAGATGAGTAGTTGGACAAGTAATATATATGAAGAAAAACTTATAAAAAATTATTTTCTTGAGATTTTGGATTGTAAGTAGTTTTGAGTTTACTTATAACTTATTATATCTATTTTTTTTTTCTGATTATCTAGTGTTATATGATTAAGAAGACTCTAGGTAAGACACTTTGAATAAGACTTTATAATATGTGAAGAACTTATATTTGAGAGATATATTGTTGTAAATTTAAGTTTTGAGTAAAGTTAAAAGTATGTCTACTTAAAAAAACCCAACTTTTCCAAAACATTAATTTCATTTTCCATTTTTATTTTATATTTTACAAGTATTTCTAAAAGTATTTCTTTCAAACATGTCATTAGACTAACCTTTGGAAACAACATTGTGTATGCAAGGAAGATTCATAAGCTTGACATTTGAAATAATGAGTTTTAGAAGTTTATTAAACGTCATAAGTTGAAACACATTGAATTTAGAAGCCATCATATTATGACTTGTCCATAGTAAGTGATAGGTAATACAAAAAGAAGAATTATAACTATAATTACTTTCGTCAAAGCGTTGAACTCAGATGTTCCCTAATTCTCCTTTTAGTGAATGTAAGTCTTGATCTTAGACAAACCAATTTATTATATATTAATATATGTGCATAAGTAGTAATCAATTCAATATTTGATTGTTGAAACCTAACAATATGACCTTTATGAGGAAATGGAGAAAGTATTTACGATTTCCATGTTTACTTTTCCATTGTAGGTTAATCCATAAAGAAAAAACCTTATGAGATTACTTGATAAAATCAATCTAAACTTCTGAAAAGTATATTCTAAATGATGACAAATGTATCTTTATTTTTAGAAAAATTCATTATTAATATTACATAATAACGAGACATAGACGAAAATGTGAAAAATTTAGATGCAATTAATTTGTCAAGAAAGTTATGAACATTTGTTATGTACAGAGACATAGGGGAAGAGATAAGACGCAACTTACTTTAGAGAAGAATAGTCTCGTAATATTTTTTTTTTTCAAATTTATTCGAAATACTCATAATATAATACTATTTACAAACAATTTTATAGACACATTAAATAAATTTAATAAGAAAATATTTATAAAAATTGAAGTGTAGCATTCTTCCTTCATAAAACTTAAAATCACTTTATCCTTTGAATAAATAGAAGATTTAACTTGGAGTCGTATGATAGTGATCTAAACCTAGTGATAAAAATAAAATAGTTTAATTGCTTATCAAATAAAACAAAAACTAGTTAGAACCAAAGAGAGGTCACGTTCTTGGGTATAGTAGATAGGTTATCGCAAACCCTTGTATCGTAGATATGTTTATCTTGATAAGTCTTGTTAATTTTTAATTTTTTTTTAATCAAAATTTTGACTGATTTTAGGTTTTGAACTTGTAATTTGTTAACATTTGATGTTTCTATCATTAAGTAACAACATTGGATTATGTAATAGAGATGTTGATAGTGAGTTAATCATTTGACACTTAATCAATTAATGTAAAACTGTTTTTAATATTTATTTATCTATGCCAGTTAATGACATTAGATTTATTTAATGAATACGTACAAAAAGTATGTCGAAATGTTATAACATGATATATATATATATATATATATATATATATAACAAGTGAAGAACCTGAAAGCACTACTTTAAAAAACTACCAGAAAAATCAACAATTGTATGCTAGAAAAATATATAAATTTTGTTGAATAAATTAAAAGTTATGCATGGTTACAACAATCTTAGATCTGTTGAAAGGAACGCTAATGTTCTAAATTTCAGAGACAGGTTCAATTATGTATAACTAAAGTTAATTAACCAACTCACTGTTTTTTCTAACATAATTGTTGTTTTTTTTTTTTTTTTTTTTTTTTTTTTTTTTATTTTTTTTTTTTTTTTATAGATTTGACTTCAATTTATTTATAGTAAAAAAATTAAAATAGTGGTGATGAATTCTGCAGTTGTTAAAAGATACATTGTACATTCATATTATATTTAGCATGCATGTTGGAATAAAATCCATTTTCAGCATGTAACACAAGAAGTATTATAGTAATTAAAGTGAAAAATGTTATAAAAATATAATTAAATCATTATGACACAAAAAACATACTTCTTTACTTAGTTTGAAACGTTAACCGTTTAAAGATTTTAAATTGACTAGAGAGACGAATTCTACCTCCACCCCCATACCTTCTATCTGCACCTCCATATTTACTCTTCAAAAATAATTATACCTTTAACTAAAAAGTGCAAAGACAAAAATATCTTCCATCCCCTTCACTCCTATATCTGGTTTACAACTGGTTCCTTTCTCTCAAATCTTTAATTAAACCTTCAAACAAGTCATAGGTAAGAATTTTTTATGTCTATTAGCAATTAGTAAGTGATATTGTTGATTAGAGTAGTTGATTTGGTGTTTGGGGCACTGTCGATGGCGAGGGAAGAGTTTTTTCGATCTGGTTCTCATTTTGTTTTAGAAATGACAACCGGATGACACCCCCATCCGGTTAACATTTTTTTAATTTTTTTTAAGAGCGTTGTGACAGATATGGTGAGGAAGTGTAACTTTGTCCACTATTAAACTGTTCAACTTTTTCTTTATCTAATTTTTTTGAAACTTAGTGTAATTAAATTATGACTTTGTTATATGTGTTGTCACCTACCATCACCCAATTAAAATTAATGTACTTAAAAGTAAAAAAAAATGAAAAGTCTCTTCTTTTTTTGTATGTTTACTCCTCATTCCAATTTCCAAACCCATTTTAAATGAAGAGTCTCTTCAGCAGCATTTAACGAAGGGTCTCTTCCTCATTGGGTTTCATTTCAAATTCAAAAGAGTCTCTTGTGTTTGCACGTTGGGTTTCATTCCAAATTCAATTAAAATAAAATAAAATAAATTTAATTAAGGAAAATGAAGAGCAAAAAAAAGTCTCCTCTGCTGCATTTTAGGAAGAGTCTCCTCTGTTGCATTCCAACAACTCATAAAAAAACAAAAATTTAAAACGTCACAAAACGTTAACAAATTTATAAACTGGATGGGCAATGGGTGGACCTCATCCGATTTGCAAATTTATTTCCTTTGACAACCGAACGGGGGAGGCTTCCGGTTTACAACTTACACACCGGATGACACCTCCCCAAAAGTGCATCCGGTTAACATTTTATAAATCGGACGTCTGGTTGTCCGGTTCTCAAATTTCAAAAAAATGACAACCGGATGGCTTCGTCCGGGTGCCCTACCAGAATCTACAGAAATCCATCAAAATCAAAAATCTTACTTTCCTGTCGTTCCTTGCCACTGATAAACACTGCACAATGGTCGAAAACCTTTCCCTATCGTTCAATCACCCTCAAAACCTTCAAAAATGACACTATAGAAGATGTATTTGAGAGAAAACGCAGAGGCTGCTCACTGTTTCACTGGTTTGACGTGGGTGGGTGGAGAAGAAGAATGATGTTTTTTAATAGAGTAAGGACACTTTCGTCATTTCCATAAGGTCAGTTTTGGAATTAAAATTTTGTATGGAGGCGCAGGAAGAAGGTAAGGGGTGGAGGAAGAATTCGTCGACTAGAGATTGCATTTCAATAGTTTATAAGTGGGTACAAATTTCACAGATTTTGTAGGATTGAGTTAGGCTTAAAGTCCACTTCTGATTTAAGATCGGAGCCTATCTTAGTAAGGTTGTTGGACCTATTGGGCCATCCGCTATCAAACGGCTATCGGACTGCTATCAGACCACCTTTACATATAAGTTTCACGCTCGAGTTAAAGAGTCTCAACGTGACGGGGGTGATGTGAGGTTTGCACCCACTTATAAACTATTGAAAAACTTCATTTTTAGTCAATGTGGGACGTAGTACTCAAATGAGTTTAAAAAATAATACAAAAGTTGTAATATTGATTATGAACACATAAATAAGAAATGTAAAACAAAGATAATAAAAATTTAAATAATCATTTCATGTATAATGTAATATGTAATAGATATTATTATATGTAATATTTTTAATTTATACTTCATGTAACAAGAGGAACTACCATATAAGAATACAAATGGTTACATGTGCTTAAAAATATATAGCAATATTTAATTATTATAACATAACATATATAAATAATTACTATTTCATGAAAGATGTAATATTAAATTTTGAGACTATCTTACTATTAAAATATATTTATAACTATTAGACAATCTTACTAATAGATAATATTAATAATAATCTCGGATTATATAATATTGAGTCATCAATATGTTTTGTCTTATTATATTGAACATGATATTTGATCAAAGATATTTTACTTAAACTATAATAGAAAATAATTATCTTTATTTAAGTTTATCTTGAATTGTTCATCAAATCCTTCAACCATATCCACTAACGTTATATAAGACTGCTATGGAGATTAGTTGTCCAACTGACTTGCCCATTGTGAATACATATACTTTTTAATGATTTGTCTAATTACCAAGTATACAAAATAGTCAAATCAAATAACGCTCTTATAGTACATTATGTTTCACCCTTGAAGAGAATTCAATTATCTTTATTTCTCTTTAGGGATATTAGGATCCACTTCACATTCTACTAATGCTCCTTCCTAGATTTGCTCACATACCTACCCATTAAACTAACTATTTGGATAAGGTTTGGCATTAATACACACCATTACATATATCAGACTCCCTACTATGCTAGCATAAGAAATACGAGACATGTATTCCTTCTCCTTATTAGATTTAGTAATATTGAGCTCTGAAAAACATATAGGCATTGTTAAATGTGTGCTCATGACCTTAACATGTTCCATTTTAAAGCATCTCAATACTTGTTAGATGTACTTCTTTTGACACATAAAAAGCTTATTTTAGGCTCAATCTCTCTTTATCACCATCCTAAATTCACGTTAATTACACTCATATGTTTTATATTGAACTCATTATTAAGAATTGATTTCAACTTTCTAATCTGATCTTTGTCTTGTGATGCAATCAATACGTCATATACATACAAAAAAGGTAGAAGAACTCAACATTCTCCACCATCTTATAATGGACAGAAGGATCGATCATAATGACTTATGTTGTACCCTTGAGAGACAATGAACTAATTAAATCTCTTATACAATTGTTTAGGAGATTGTTTCAATTCTTACAATGAGCTCTTCAATTTACACACATAATCCTCCTTACCCTACACCTCAAAACCTTATGGGTGACATATCATAATTTCTTCCTTCATGTGGCCATAGAGTCTTATTAACGTCGAGTTGTTCAAAATACTTGTCTTCACTTATCACAATAGCGAGCAAGACCCTGATGGACACATGCTTAACTATTGAAGGGAAAATCTCATTATAATAAACACCTTCATTTAGATTATATCCCTTAACTTGGCTACCAGAATAGCTTTGAATCAAACACAATTTGTAAATGCTTCACACTATGCTTAACAGTTGGATGAATTTCTTAATGTATACATTTTAGTAGGTGAACTACCATTCAACTCCCTTCTCAACATGAACACATTACTACCAACTCTAAGCAAGGTTTAACATTAGTGCTTCATCAAATGATTTATTGTCAAGTGCAAACGCTTAAAAAGATACATTATCGCTAAACACTAATGATTTTCTTCTTAATTATCTTGTAACCAATAATGCTCTTTCCTCTAGGTGGTTATACCAGCTTCCAAGTCTCTTTCTCTACAATAATTCCATCTCTTCGTGCATGGTGTGTATCCACTTGTCACCCTCAAGTTAAGAAATTTTATCACAAAAGATAGCAAGTTCAGACAACTCCATAGCCTCCTTCATCGTTAGTGTATCCCACAAGCACTCTATTAATATATTTGGTTCAAACTTACTATTATATACATAGTAATAATCCAGACACCCAAATGTCCTCAATGTTGAGCATTTTGTTGACTTGTCCAACCATATCTTAACTGGAGTTTTGAACTTAATAATCGTAGATGGCAAATAATTCACCAGATAACACATTGTGCTCACAATTACCCCGATAGTTGTTAGGTATCCAAGTGTGAGTCTAAGTCCCACATTGGATAGAAATGAGAAAGTTGAGCAACATATAAGAAAGATTTATTGGTTGGGTTGTTTCTCTTCTTGTGAGACCCAAACCCATTATGTTTTGGTGTGTCTATGATACATGACAGGCCCAATATAATGAATCATTATAATTAGGGTAAAAGGCTAACCCTAAGTGTGTGCACCTGGGTGTGAAACTATGTGTGCCATTGTGTGAGCAACTATGTGTGCCACTGTGTGTGCACCTGAGTGTGCAACTATGTGTGCCACCGTGAGAGCTTTGGTGTGTGTGGAGAAGTTTGTAAGCAACCGCTTTGAAGAAAAGAGAGAGAGGTAATTCACAGCTACTTCCTATAGCAACCTGTGTTAGTTGTTTCGAATATTACACGATGAAACCTTGTCTCATCGAGCTGCAATTTTTATTGAAGATTCCTCACTCATATTTCTTCAATTTGGACGGTGTGATTGTCTACTGGAGGTTTGTAGAAGTGTCAGGAATTTTGTGAAGAGCTGTTGCCCGCAGCAAGCTCCTATTACTGTCAGTCTGGGTTGTTTCGAAAATCCAACGGTGAAATCTTCTCCAATTGCTTTGAAATTTGTAATGCAGTTTTATCACTCAAAGTTAGTTGTTTTGGACGGTTGGATTTGAGATTGGAGCTGCAATTTGTTTTCATAAAATTCGTGAACGTTGTTTATTTTTCTGGTGATGAGATTCTTGAACTCTTCCTTATTAATTTCAATTTGTTGATATTTTTGGGCCATTGTTGGTGACCGTTTTGAGGATTAGGAAGAGTTGTATTGATATGTTATGTGATTAATTTTGTAAGACTCATTATACCTTTGTTTGGGTATTACTAGAGTTTTTACCGACCTGTGGATTTTTTGATATCTATTGAGAGGTTTTTCTCACGTTAATTATTGGTGTTGATTTATTCTTCTGTTTTCGACTGCATATTGGTTTTGTTTGGATTGATTGATTGCGTTCAAGGTGTTTTTATATTGTTCTGATAAAAGTGAATCTTATTACTTCTGCTGTCTGACTCCAACCAATAGTGTCTATCCAAATCAAGGTACTCACACCATATTTTTTCCTCTCGAACAAGGTTTTATTTATCCTTTGGAAGACTCTATTTGTCTATTGAATATAATAAAAAACAATTGTCTTTATCCTTGTAAAAGTCACTAAACTCCATAAAATTTAAATCTAAATTGTTAGCCTTTAGAAGCTTGGCCATTTTCCCGATTCAGTTAAGTATTACATCATTATGAACTTTACGTTAACATAATTTTAATTAAAATTACGATTTTATCTCTTGAATTGTGTCACGTAAACACGATATATCTATTTTTGTAAAAAAAATTAAGTATTATTATAAATACAAAATAAAACGCATCAAAATAGTACTTTTGCCAACATTTCAAACGCTGCATGTATATTGTTATATAAGATTAATCATTGAAACAATATGGAAATTTTAATAATTGAAAACAATAACCCATATTTCTTTTTGCCATTTAGTCAATATAATTCTATTAAAAATTATTATTATTATTATTATTATTATTATTAATAAAAGAACAAAACCATATCATGAATAATGTTATAGGAAATAAGTATAATTTACAAAAATACAACAATCCTTCAACAAACAACAAACAATAAATAAAACAAATTTCTAGAAGTGTTTTAAATAAGAAAAGTGCAAACTACATCAGTTTGAGTTAATTAATTACTATTTGGAAAACTATAATATTTTATTTCTAAACCAATACATTTAATCTAATGAGTATCTTTAAGTCAACGGAACTTGTGTGCCTCTATCTCTTCTCTGTTCTTTTAGAAAATAATTTTTTAATGAAGTGTATCAACCTTCATATATTGATTTAACTAATGCAATTATCAACTATAAAAAAAGAAAACAGTACATTTATTATATACATAATTTTGGCGTTATTTTTATGACGTTGTTTAATCATGCGATTCCACAACTTGTATATTCTTTTATGAAATGACTACAAACTCAAACTTAGGGGAATAAACTAAGCCAACAAAATAAATTGAATACAACTTCAAAGTCACGGATGCACACATATATAAAAAACATATATACACACATCATGACAATAAACATTTAAATTATTATCCACAAGATATATTATCGATTAAAAATAAAATAAAATAGAAAACCAAGGCATGGATCACTTCTGCAAATTTATTAAGAATGGATTTGTCCTTGCTAGCTTGTTCATGGAGTCCAACTTCGAAAGAGAAATCCCAACTATTTCATACCAAATCAGTTTTTTTAATGTGATTAAAAATACAAGGAAAATGATAGTTTTATGCAAAATGAAATAGAATTATATTTTTCATGCATTATACGTCATCGTTTCCGTCATCATCACAAACAATTACATAAACAAATTGATGGGTTGCCAAATTTTGGTACGTTGTGGCTTTATTAAAAGCATGGCAGCATTTATTCCATCTTGGAGCATTTTTTTTTTTTTTCACAATAAAACTATAACCAAGGCTTGGGGAAGACACGTAATATTGTTCCATGTGTACAAGTAAATAAAAAGGGCTTATAGGTACGGAATTTGAAGGCACTATCGTATAGTACTTAAGTTATGAAGCGTGTATTTGTTAACTTTGAAAAATTAAATAACTTTTACTAAATAAAAAATAGTAAAAAAATAAAAATTAAGAGATAAATATAAAGTAACAAAAAGATAAAAATAGAAAAAATATAAAAAGTTAAAGATCAAGAAATAAATAGATAAAGATAAAGAAATAAATAGATAAAGATAAAGATAAGAAATCAAACTCCAAGTTGTTTAAATAATTGTAATTTAATAAACTATTATAAGACGTTGTTATGTCAAGTTTCACAAAATTTCCTCTTATGTAAATTACTTAAAAATAAATTTATCTTGATACATTTTAAGTATTTAAATTTTATTTTTATAAGTAAATGAACCTAAATCAATTAGTTATAATTTCAATTTTTTTACAAATTATAATCAACCAATCAATGTTATAGATTAAAAATATTAAAAATATCTAATTAAAAAAAATCAATCTATCTCGAGCATTAATTTCAACTTGGTATTCTTAACAAAATCTTTTTCCAATTTACCAATCAAGTAAAAAGATGAACAAATATATACAAACATTAAAAATGTAGAGGCATAATATAATTCAAATAAACCTTTGATAAAATTTAAATTAACTCTTTACATGAGTTTGAGTCTCATTATTACATACAACCTGACAAAAAGTGAAATTAGTCACTCATATATTTTTATTAGAGCAATTTCCTAAGTCGCTGTGAGAATTCTAAATCCATTTTTTCTAAGATGAAGTTAAGTGTTTTTTAGATGTATTTTGATAATACCAAAATTTGGGTGTTGCATATTTATTAAATAATATAAATTTTTGACATGTTTAGTTTTTAATTATTATAAAAGATATATTTATTTATTGTTTTCGGGGGGGGGGGGGGGGGGGGGGGGTGTGTTTTTTTTTAATTGTTTTTATTTTTTTGTGTAGATTATTTTATTT
>Ga0099824_1003949_pt1 | contig 21474 bp, 14 predicted proteins | sample SiratrowhiteBW_FD_76837 | JGI IMG/M metagenome (GOLD analysis project Ga0099824, IMG submission 76837) | Root nodule microbial communities of legume samples collected from California, USA - Siratro white BW | ecosystem: Host-associated > Plants > Roots > Nodule | place: USA: California... | reverse complement strand
TCAATTTACCTGTCACGGTCACTTCTTCCATTATAGCGGTATGATCTCACAGGAGATCGAGAGGGAGTCCTATACCTTCTAGCATAAGAGTATCGTTCACTGAAACCTCTTCCCCTTCTGATATGTTTCGGGGAAACATCAGGTGACAGACTTCTAGACAAGCTCCTACCACGAGGACTCCTCGAATAACTTCGGTGATTGACTCTGCTTGGCCCTCTAACTGGACTCCGGCTATGGCTTCTCAAAGGGACTCTGCCAGAGCTTCTGCTCAAGCTTCGGGCAGATGATCGAACTGGACTCCTGCTTAAACTCTTTCTTGATGATCTTACTGGGCTTCTACTGATCAATCTTCGTGATGGTGCTCTGGGTGAAGTCCTTCGGCGGCCCCATGAAGGCGATCTAACAGGGCTAGCACTCACACTTCTGCGACCATGAGATCGCAAGGGGCTTCTACTTACACTTCTACGATTGTCAGTTTTCACAGGGCTTCTACTGATTGATCTTCGTGAAGGTGCTCTGGGTGAACTCCTACGACGAGAAAGGGATCTTACAGGGCTTGCACTGGTAGTTCTATGACTACGGAATCTCAAGGTGCCTCTTTTGACAATTCTATGGTTGCGAGTTGTCACAGGGCTTCTGCTGACTGATCTTCTAGATTTTGCTCTAGGTGATATCCGATGGCTTGGAGAAAGGGATCTTACAGGGCTTACACTATCACTTCTACGACCATGAGATCTTACAGGACTTCTGCTGACACTTCTATGACAGCGATTTCGCGCTGGGCTTCTGCTGATTGATCTTCGTGATGGTGCTCTGGGTGAACTCCTCCTTTGGCTACGAGAAGGGGATCTTCCTGGGCTTGCACTGACACTTCTTCGACCATGAGATATCGTAGGGCTTCTGCTGATCGACCTTCGTGATGATGTTCTTGGGGAAGTCTTTTGGTAGCTCCGAGAAAGGGGTCTTACAGGGCTTGTGCTGACACTTCGTTGTCCATAAGGTCTTACAGAGCTTCTGCTGATACTTCTACCCTTCCTGCCTCTCATTGGGCTTCTGCTGATGCTTCTTCTGTTTGGACTCCTCCTTGAGCTTCTAACAGGACTCTGGCTCAAACTCCTCTGTAATGGAGAATGAGGACTTCTACTGCCACTTGGACTTCTGTTCAACCTCCTTTTTGGACTAATGCTTGGGCTTTTGCTCTTGCGCCTGGGACTAATACTCATGCTTTGACTCCTGTTCATCAACTTCTAATAAATATCAGATCTTGAAGAAAGCATAAGAAATAACTGAGGTGTGTGACAAGAATGGAAAGTAGACCTAGATTTGTCTGGTTGATCATCCATCACATCAGGCTGCCTCACTTCACTTCTTTCAGATCTATGGTCGGATCCAGTACCATTGCTACGCCGCTCTCCATTTTCCTTTGGGAATTCTTCCTGTTCTAGAATATCCAGTTTCTCCCTCTTTTTAGGGTGCATTGCAGGTAATTCTTTCTCGACAACTGAGGAAGACTGACCTTCGGCTGCAACAAAATAAAAAGAATTAAGACATGATATTACACACTAGTAAAAAATGAAAACTAAGGTTAAAATATTAGAATCCCTCCATGTAGGCACTGGACCCCAGATTGTCTTTATCTTCAGGTAATAACTATATACAATGCAACCAAAAGGTAGGCCAGTAGAACCACAACAACAATTCACTATTATACAAAATTCTAAGGAGTTTGCTGCATCAGAGACAAGGTAAAAGGAAATAATTTAATGGATAAACAACATTTTATATAACAAACTAACAAATGAATAACTAAAGAATTACCATGTCTTTGAGAATGGCCTTCGTGATTCTGATCATTCACTTCAGCATCAGAATTTTCAGTATCAGAGAAGTTGTTGCTCTTACTTTCACTATCTGAATCAGTATGACTGGGCAATTCCCTATAACCAAGCACAATCTCAGTGGCAGCAAAAGTTTTGAAATCGTGTAGGAGTAGCACTTGTTATATTAAAAAAGCATTTACAACTCCTTCAGTGCATATATATGTTTGTCAAGAGCAACGAATGAAGCTTCATGTAGTAAGACAATGGCTATGATATTCAAAAACTAAAAAACACACAGTACACTTATAGAATAGAATAAATAAACCAAACCTCATGAAACCACAAGATCTGCAGGGCTTCTATAAGTTCTTCACAAGTAATTATCTATAAGTGGAACGTGGAATCTATTAAATCATAACCAAATATTTAATCAGAATCAATACCTTCTTGATCTACGCTTTGATCTTTTATCTTGTTTCCTTCGTCTCTTCTCCCTGTGTTTATCTCTTCTTTTTCCACGCCTATGTTTATCTTTCCTAGACCTCTTTCTCTTTCTTCGCCTGTCATCACTGGAGGAACTTGTGTAAGATGATGAAGATATATCAGAGTCAGAATCACTGTCACTTTCTGAAGATTTTGTGTCTGAATCTGAGGAACTATCGGATTCTGATGAGTAGTACTTTCTCCTTTTCCTTGAAGATTTTCGGTGCTTTCCCTTATGCAGTTCATGACTATTGGTTTCAGAAGATCCATCTCTTCCCTTTTTTGATTTATTTATCTTCTTTTCATCTACAAAAGTATAGACTCAAATGTAAAGACCAAATATAATGGAAAATGACTTAACATTATACTCAGCATTATACTTAGCACATTCACATCAAATGAACAATACATTATACTTAGCATTACAACAGTGGAACACGAAATTTAATTATAACATTTCATATTAAGGGTAGAACATAAATTTCTCCATAACGGGCAGGGAATTCTTACCCTCATTATGTTCACCACAATTAATTATTTTAACAGTTACGCTTGGAAGTCCTTCTTTGTCACCCACATCTTCAACTTTCTTCAATATATGATGCCCTAGTACAAGCTTGCCAAAGACTACATGTTTCCTGCAAATTTAACTCAGAAGTAAACAAAATAAGCAAGTTGATCATCTAGCTCCACGCAGAAGTAATGACTAAACATAAGGCAATTAACCTTCTCCTACACAATAATATGAATGAGATAGAGAGACCCATTCAGAAAAACAATACTAAAAATATGAACTTTAATTGAGAAAATCCCACAAATAAAAGGTCCCATGCTCCAATGTCTCAAGTGCATTCAAAATTAAGCCAAATCCCATTACAATGTGTTCGGAGAAACGCTAAAGCAAAAATAAAATCATGACAACACAACAAAGCCTTGTCCCACTAGGTGAATTTTGACAATACATCACAGTTATTAATTATTTAATAGCTACCACATTAACTGACTTTAACTTCCACAGAGGCACGTGTTCATTAGGTTTAATTTTTAGTTCAGAAAAATAAACTGAAAACAACTTATATAGGATTCAAGAGCTGTTTTAATAAGTTCATTTAATCTAAAGAGTACTAAAATACTTCACAATGGCCTACTGCAGTAGATAAGTTCAAATAAGCTCTAAATAAAATCATCAAAATACCTAAATTGGACCTAAGAGCTAAATGCCATTAGAAAAGAGCCACATAAGCAAACCTATCAAGATGGGGATCAGCTTTAAAAGTGATGATAAAATGAGAACCAAGAGTGTCACGATCAGCAACTGGCATTGAAAGAAGGCCTGGAGCATCATGCTTTAGCCTAGGTGATTCATCTGAAATAGATCACAAGTAGAATCTGTAAGAAGAACTACATAAACTCAGATGTAAGCAATTCCAAATCCATGCTTTAGATTATGAGCTCAGGACCACAACTTAGCATTCTCACCTGGAAACTTGGAACCATATATGCTTTCACCACCAGTCCCTGCAAAACACAGAAAAAATGTGATGATGAGTATAGCATAATGTAGCACAGCGCTGCATTTGGGATGTCATACAAACAATAAGAGATGACTGTCAATGAGGTTTAATAGATTTAAATACAAGCCTACTATTCAGCCACATAATACAAGAGATGGCTACATGTGATTATTCCAGACTCCTTTTGCTTTGTATTGGTTCAAGACCATTTGATAAAACAGGAAAAATAACAACCACAGCATAGCACATTGTAACAGATACAACTAATTAAAGGAAGAGAACAAATGAAGAAGCTGCGCAACAGATCAAAGCATGCAATAGCATGGCTATAATTTCAAAATTACCACATTCATAGTAAAATCAAAATATTAACTGAAATAAGATAATTACATCCCTTTCATACTTGCCACTGAATGACAAGCCAATCTACATACATTCATAGGAGCTTTGTTAATTTCCTAATTGACTTAGAAAAGGAATTTACCATGGTCACAGCAAACATGAAAATGGAACATGGCTTGCAACTCGGACAACTGAATGATCAAATGATAAAACATAAAGAAAAGTGACCATGTATACTATATTAAATGCAATCTTAAGAACTGGAGAAATAATTCATAATAGGAGGCAATGTAACAACATAATACGTACCATTTCGATTGACAAAATCACCACCCTGCAAAAAGAAAACCAACCATTAACACACGGTCACAAGATAACTATACATACAAATTGCGTTGGTCATCACAAGGCTTATTAGAATTATGAGGGTGAATAACATATAACTTAGTAAGTACAACCTTAAAACTATATCACAAGAAAGGAAGTCGTGACCATCAGCCCTGTATCCTACAGAATAAACAACGGTAATTGGCTAAAAGATGGACCACTACTAAGCCATTTTTAACCACAAAAATGCAAAGACAAGGAAACTACCAAGGTACAAGCTAAATGCAAGAAAGACTTAAAACAACATACCCGGGCAAAGGAGCCTTTCACAATTCGATGGAAGAAAGAACCCTTGTAGCGCAGTGATTTTCCAGTATTTGGACTAACTCCCCTTTCTCCTGAACATATAATGCCATATTTCAGAAAAAAAAAATGGAGAGAGTAATCAATTAATCATTGATTAGGAATTCCAATTTCCATGCACAATTCATGGTAGCAAAATGCAATTGCATATATCCAAGACTTTCTCGGATGCCAAAAGATAAATGATAATGATCTTGTGTGGAATTTTACAATGTAAGGGTCCCGTAAACAAATTGTCTTAATTTATTACCTGTACATAGTGCACGGAAATTTTCAGCAGTCTTCGGTGCAACGTCATAGAAAAGCTGAGATGGAAGAACAACCAAGAATTAGATCAGATACACAAACAATACTGCACACATAATGACAAAAAAAAAAGTACCTCAAAAACCATCCTTTCAACAGGATCCCCATCTATGGACACATCCATAAATACCAGAGAATTCTTCTTCTTCGCCATCACCCCGCCACTTAAACTTAATCCGTCTTAACAACTGATCTGAAGTAACAAAACATTACACAAACATCAATTAGTCACTGATATTAACCAATAATCCATCACTATTCAAACAAACACCAATCCTAGTAACACATCAAACTACCCTGCTGCACTTCCAAGCTTTCACATTATAGTTTCCCGAATTCTACTACCTATTTCACTTTTAACAGTTACAAACTACAGTCGTGGACACGGTTATGTCGCGAAATATAAGGATTGTGGAAAATTGCTAACAAAAGAAGCAAATGTGGACTACAAAGATCTTGACATAGGGGCCAAAATCGCAGTCGCAACAGTATTCTAAAACCCATAAGACCACTAAAATAGCTCAACTAAACAAAAATGAGAAAAAGTAAGCAACATAGAGATCACATGAAACTCTCAGCAGAGAAGAATTTAACAGTTCGTAATGAAAACGATAACTGTTCACTGCAAGACCAAGCTAGAAGCCAGAAAGAGTTGAAGAAACGCAGATCGAAGCACTAACGGTAAAATGAATGAGATTGGAATAAACGGCGCGAAATCGCAGTAGTTGCGAAGAATTTGAGGCGGAAACCTAAAACCCTAGCTAGAATCCCCAAGGTACGGAATTAATCTGGCAGAGAGAATAGTGTTGTTGGAAGTAATCTGAGAGAGGAGTTGAAGAAACGAAAACAGAAGTGCACCGTGGAACTCACCTCATCTGATACACAAATATGGAAAATGAGAATCTAGGTTTGGGTAAAGAAGGTTTTGGTAGAAGAAGCTAACAACAACACACTTCAATGGTCTTGTTTTTCTTAGTATCCTGGTTTGGTGTTATTATTATTATTATTATTATTAAATATGGTTTTTTATTCTTTTTATTGGATTAGTATAATTTTTTTATTTTAGAAAAAAACCATTTGAACTGATTTGATTTGAGTGTGGGATTTTGCCTTTTATATTAAATTAAAAATATATATTTAAGCAAAAATATGTTCAGATCAAATTGGATCCAGTAGGTTTTTCTGTCTAGGACATATCTTTATTTTAAATTATATTTAAAATAACAAGAAATATGGCCTAAGACATCTGCCAGTAATATGTAAGAGATAGTGTAATGATATTTTTAATGCATGCTCACAAATAATGAATGTAAGTATTCTTATTAATTACTTATTAATGAGATGAGAATGAATATTATAGTATATAGTTTCTGGATATTGTTACCCACTAATTAAAAAATTTTATTTGAGTGTGCTTAAAGATAATTAATTGATAAAAATAAAGTTATTAATGAAAAAAAAATATTATTATTAAAGAATTATCTAGAATTTAATTTTTTATATTTATATTTTTTTATTTAGACATATAAAATTATAGTTTTTTTAAAACATATTTTTTTAAAATTTATATTTTAGTACAACTCATTTAAATTCGTTTTCTAAAAACAGTAAATTTATTTAGATTAATATTTTAGTGTGTAATTTTATTTGAATTAAGTTTTAAAATTAACTCTTCCATGAGTGTTAATATTTTAAAGACTTGTTTTTATTTAAAATTAATAAAATAAAAAAATATACCCACACCTGTCGTCATATCTAGTAATTCATCTGCATATTTTTGTACCATTTTTTCCCTTGAACTTTTATAAATATAAAAAGAAAATCTAAATTTTTAGGATACAGAAATTCTCAATTGCATGATTTGTAAATTTATTTTTAATTAGATAATTTAGAATTATTAAATTACATAATTTAGAATAAATTATCGATTATATATTTTCGGATTATATAATTTAAAAATATAAATATATTTTAATATTTAATTATATTTTCATATTTCATAATTTAAATTTTTTTATATCTGAAAATATGTTATAGATAATCCATAATATGTTTCTAAATTTTAGATTCTAAACATTTAAAATATAAATAATTTATACTTTTCTAACAATTTATAAAATTGTATAATGAAATCATGGAATAGAGGTAGAAATATTCAGATATTGAAAGTGTCACTTACATTTACATGTGAATAAATTTTGACAAATTAGACTTTCAATTTAGAGTTAATTATTCAAAAATCATAATAAAATTTGACAACGTTCGAGGGTGATATATAGCTCTAACTAGTTACATTGGATATATCAGTATAAAGTTGATATTCCATGAATATCAAGGGTTAGCTTCTTCAAGAATTTTGAATATCAAGGGTTAGCTTCTTCAAGAATTTTATATCAAGCATGATGAAAAGTTGGAAAGTTTTTTTCATTATTTGTAATAGATGATATTTAGAATTTTTTTTTCTCCCAAATACATGAATCTATGATTATAACAAGTAGAGAAAGAAAAAATGCATGAATTTATAATTATAAGACACAGAGGGAACATAAATGAAAACATTTGATGCATGGTATAATAGTAATTTTTTCAAATAAAAATCAAAACAACAAAATGCAAAGATTAAATATAAAAAAATAAGTTGACAGCATGTCTTTTAGTGTGCATCAAATCATTGAAGACTATCTCTTTGCTACGAGTCCCGTTATGTTTTCCTTCAAATCCCAATTTCACATCTTTATCCTTTCTCTACATCTCTCCTTCAAACCCTAATTTTACATCTACCATTGCTTTTCTATGCTCTGCATCTCTTTCTTCAAACTATAAGTTTACATTTGCACCTTGTTCTTCTCTAACTTGCATCTCTTTCTTCAAACCGTAATCTCACGTCTTTGACGTTTGCTTTGCACCTCGCATGACGTCCATGGCTTAAAGTCTGTCTACTTTGAGTAAAGTTCTTAACTTTTAAGTTTTAGGAAGATGATACATATATATGGCTATTGACGCTCATTTCTCTATAATTCTACACCTCACTAGCTCATTCTCTTCCTTCAAACCTAGATCTCACATCTCTACCCTCTACTCTACACCTTGCTTCAAGAAGTTCCATGAACACGTAAGATTTAAGTTGAGATATAAGATAAGATTTGAGGTTGCAAAATTTAATGGCGCATTTTGTGTCTTTGTTATAAAACGTCTCTCACTAACCATGCATTTTTTTTTCACTGTTTCAAGGCAACATTTGAACAGTGAATATGTTCATGGCTTAAAGTTATAGGTAAATTGTTAACTTTTTTCTTAGCTTAAAGTTATAGGTAAAGTTGTTAACCTTTTTTTGCTTTTAAAATGTCAAGTTCTTATATGAGGTAAGATTTTAGATTTCAAACTTTAATCATATATTTTGTGCAAAATATTTAAGTTAATCATATTAACAAAGATTACTGTCATTTTATAGTGTTAAAGATATTTTTTTGAACAATTACAAATGTGTGTTCCTATAACACTCACTAACAGCCACAACATCTGAATAGTTAACATGTATGTGGCTTAAAGTTCATCTACTCTGAGTAAAGTTACTAACTTTTTCTTTTAAATGTCTCTTTATATGAAGATAATACATTTTCTATATGACTTTTGATGCTCATTCTCAGAAGACGAAAGATTTGAGGGAAGATTGAAGTAACATTTGAGGTTCCAAATTTAAATGATTTATATTTTGTGCAAAATATATAACTTAAACATACAATATTGTCCTTTTACAATGTTAAAAGTGTATTCTTGAATTATTACAGATATTCTTTGTGTGGAACAGTCACCAAAGCGGCAACATTATGTTTAAAAATTTGATGGCATGTATTTTGTGCAAAATAATTAACTTAATCATATTAATAGATATTATTGACCTGTTCCACTCTTAAAGGTGTCTTCTTAGATTATTAAAGATGTTGTTTGCCTGGAACAGGAATCAAAAGAAGCAAGATTCGTACTTCTAGAAACATATTGGATAAGATCTACACTACACATTCATTCCTCTTCCAAGATTTCAAAATTCAAAAAACTTATTTTTCATAGTTTGGGATATTGATTCATATTTGCACCACACATTCATTCAGATTTCAACATTTCAAATCTCAAAATTTAAGAAACATTTTTAACGCATTATGATGTTGTTTAAAGTTTAAAAGAGGACTTAAGATGAATTTATATGAAATAGTCATCATTGTTTTGTTGTTCATTTTAACAAAAGTAATCACCTTTTTACGTTAACAGATGGTAGAAAGATCATGAAATGTTGAAGGAGGAGAAGTTTGTTATATATCAACCTTTGAAATGGTACCTTTGACCTATGACATGCTTCACAAATCCACATTTTCGGACCATCAAAGAATTTAACTCATCAAATACATCTCTCTAATCCACATTATTGGTGAGATCTTTGATTTTTATGGAACATTAGACCAACTTACATTTTTAGAGATGTTATCCATAGGTATTCAAATTTCATATACAACACACCAATATATATAAACCTCCTTCAAGAAGTAAATCATGATGATTTGTTTTTAAAATACTTTCTTTATTTACATTTTTTTTTATTATTGTTGATCTTTTGACTAAATGTTACCAAAGAATTTTTAGGATCATGTAACACGATATGAGAACCATTGTAAATACTTTTATTTTAACTTACTTTTTAATATTTGTTCATTTATTTTGTACACATACTTTATTTTGGAAAAGTATGATAAACATATGGTTTATTCATTAGGGTTAAGAGTTTATGATGAGAAAGTTATATATTGTGACACATGAGAGATAATAGTCATTATTTGAAGATTCATCACCATAATCATGTTTTTTTTCTATTTTGATTAATAATTGGATAAATTGACCAAATGTCAACAAATCTCAATGATTAGCAAATCTTCGTAAACTTAAATCTTCATTCTATTTGTAACAAATGTTAACAATCTCAATCATCACATGATTAAGATGGATGTGGTTTTTCTCAATATTGATTCAATTCATTATCAAATATCTTATAGATTATTTAATATATAATTCTCATATTATTTTCAAAATGGTCAAAACTCTATGATGGATAGAGTTTTATAAATAAGACTCTATCTTTCAGTCATTGAGCCTACTTTCCCTGTAAAACCCCAACCATTATATATATATATTTGTTATTTAATTAGAGATTAGGAGTAATTTTCTTTAAATAAGATTTATATGGAGAAAATCATAATCATGATATAATCTCATATATATAAATGAATGTATGTCAACATTTTACATTCTTGTAAATTATTCAAAAACATATAAGTTTACATAATAAGAGTTTTAGATCAGAATACAGAACTATCTAGTTTATATATTCTAAGACATTAGAGCTAAGTTCTCTATGAGTCAATACTATGAGAGACCTCCTAAAATTTTTCCTGAATACTCTTTATTGAGCAAGTTCTAGCTTTATTCGAACAACATATACATATGAAAGAAAAACATCAAAAGAAGTAAGGCCTTTTATAAGCCTTAAACATCAATCTTAATAAACTTAACAAACAATACAAACAATTGGGGCCTATGACTTGACCTACAACCACAAGAATTAATCTCACTTTATCAAACATATATATTCATATACAACTTTTATTGATCCAACCTGAACATCAAAAGTTATTTGGAAAGTAATTAGGTAGTTAAGTATATCTCATCAAAACATTAGTACAATCATAATTATTTTCTCGACAATTATGATTATCTACAAATAAAAGATATATATATATATATATATATATATATATATATATATATATATATATATATATATTATATAACATTTTTGTTTTTGAGCAAGTATCAGATAGTACCAAGTTTGGCCTATGAAATATCTTAGTTTAGGGTGTTATTCTGAATTATATATCCATATATTCACCTACTTGAAATACTTCCTTATACCCCTCCTAGTCCCTGACTTTCATCCCGTAGTGTACCAAACTGTGACTTTCCAAAAATGAACACTCATATATTAACCTGGTTTCAACTCTTTGAAACCTATGACTCTTTCACAACAAACATATTCAAGACACTTTCAATAATTACATAACATAATGACTATCATGTTATGTCATATATATCTAAATTCATAAATTGTACACTACATTCAAGCAAATATAGCCAGTAAATAATAATATAACATACAAATAATTTTTTTTTTGTCCAAATTCATAAAAGATACATACATTTACTTTATATGTATGTATATATATATATATATGTATATATATACATATATAATATGATATTTAATTTTTTATAAAATAGAATTAAAGCGAGAACTTCAAATCAATATAATTTTGATAAAACTGGAGATAACTTAAATAAAATGAACATTACCAGTACGTGATTAAAGATAAAATAAATAAGATTAGTGTGAAACTGGAGATAAAAGAAACAAAATAAATAGGATTAGTGCAAAACTGAAGATAAATATGATTAGTATGATTAGTAGGATTAGTGCATAACTAAAGATAAAATAAAAAAAAGACAAGTGCATAACTAGAGATAAAATAAATAGGACCAATACATAACTCGAAATAAAATAAATAGGACAAATACGTAACACAGTACCAGTAGAGTTACAAGTATTTCTAGAAGGTTAAATAGTTCTCTTCCTTCTCTTTTTCTCCCCATAACTTCTTTTCCACTCTATCTTACCCCACCTCTTTATATAGACATATTATTTATTTATTTTTTATTATTATTAATTAAAATAATGATTACATTCATTTAAGGAATAAATATTTTATGTTCTATCTTATCTTTTTCTTTTTATTTAATAAGTTATGATTAGATTAAATGTGATGTTATCTTCTTATCTTCTTCTTTTTTTTTTTTTCTTTGTTATCCATTAGAAAGTTATCTTAATTAATTATTTTTAATAATTAAATATATATAGTTATATTAATAATTAGCTAATTAATTTTTTATTGAATTTTTTATTTCTATTAATATTATTCTTCTCTTTTTAAATAATTATATATAATTTTTTTAATATTTATAGATATATTTTATTCATAATATTAATTTATATATATATATATATATATATATATGTTCTTGTTTATATTTTAATTTTATTTAATTATGGTGTTAAGAAAAAACTACTTGATTTGTTTTCTAAAATAAGAATTATATAACAAAAATTAAAAGATAATATTTTCTAACTATTACTTTTAAAATAATAATAAAATAATTAATATAGTTATTTAAAATATTACATTCCTCTTGACTATACAATCCTATCATGTAAAGAGATAACAAATTTAAAAACTAGAAGCGAGCAACAAAAATGACAATGACCAAAGGTTAATTGGTTTTGTACTATGGGGTCGATTGAGACTTTTATCCTATCCACAATTGCAAAAAGCACGCCGACGATATTATCTCAGCTAGATTGGGGATTCAACGACCTCGTAAGCCAACTGACTATCTGATCATGTGATGGAACCAATTCACAAGATGACTGAGACCCCTGCATTTCGGTCAGGATTAACGGGTCTGACTAGGACACATTGCACTGAAAAAGGACATGTGGCATTGATAGATGAATGAGTGGCACTGACAGGTAGACATGTGGCAAGTACATTGGACATGTAAAATAAAACCACATAAAGGGCCCTCAAGGTGTTGAGCCTCCAGTTCAACTACGAAAAAGCCCATCAAGGAGTACTATAAATAAGAGTGTCATATAAAGACCTAAAATATTGTACTCTGATCTATTCACCTTCTACTACTTCCTGACGGACCCCTTTCCGGATTGAGAATAATTTGAGGAGTAGCAAAGGATGATTACAAAAACACAAAAACACGGTAACAGTAAGAATCGACCGAAAACCTGACTATTGTTAGAATTAACCAGTCTTACAAGAACATATTCCTTTTAGCTTTCATATTTGTATGATCAGAATTTTCATCATGTTTAAACCATTAAAAACATTACCTATTCTAAAATGGAATATGACAATGTAAACACTAGTTTGCTTATCTTCATATTTGATTTCAAAAGATGTTTTCTAGATAGTGAAAAAAATATTCTAGATATTTCTTACATACTAATGTTAAAAATTATTTTAAAATATGTATTATAGAATGCCCAAGTCACTTTTTTTTTTGTGAAATACATGTTCGAGAAAAATAAAACTTTAAATAAAAGTTATCAATATTATTTTGGTCATACATAAAAGTAAAAGAGGATAGTATGGAGTAAAGGAAGCAAAAACGTTTAATTCAGCTACTAGAAGCTTGAATTCTTACTTAATTTAGTTTCTAGTTTACTAACATATTTTTTGTATCTCTCAATAATCAGGATTGTGTCTTCCATTCAATTGATCAAGAATATATATGTTTATCTTAGATTTTAAATCTGAAATAAAAATAGAAGTACCACACTGAAGTATCTATTGCATTCAGGAAACAACCATAGTTACATCTCATCACAAGCATTTGCTTTCTGCACCTCCCAAATTTCTAATTAAATCTCATAAGATTTGAAATACCAATTTTGTCTCTTGGAGTTTTATTTGGAACGTTCTCCCCTCAAAGACCTCGTATTTTCCTACAAGCTAAAGGTTGGAAGAGTATAATTCCAATAAGGGGCTGTGGAGCTCGTGGTGGTGCTGTTTTGAAGTTGCTTTGGCTGGGGTAGGTGGTCAGGTATAAAAGGATAGTTTTTGCTGTTTTGTTGGTTATAACGGTGCAGATATGATTAGTAGGAATTCCAAAGATATGCTTCTAGAACATTTTTAGCCAAAAAGCATTGTGTAATTCGTGTTTCTGGAAGTGGTGGATGCACGTTCTGGAAAACACATTCCAAAATAGGGTTAGAGGTGTAGATTGTATTCCAGAAATTGTGTTTCGAGAAACATATTTTGTAGATTTTAGAAAACTCTCTCCGGAAGTATTGTACAAGGCTTATAGAATGCCAAATCTACAATACTTTTAGAATATTTGTTTTGGAATGTTAATGTTGAGAGTATGCTCTGGAAAGAGTACTCTAGAATAAAAATATTTGTTTTCCAGAGAGATCAATCTAGAATAATATTCGAGAAACATATCCTAAAAAGCTATTTCGGAATGTTTTCACATTTTCACACCTTTTTAGAATTTTCAATTCGGGACAACCATTCTAAAAAGTAAAAGAAAAAGTGATACCCTAAGCTGCGAAGACCAGATTATGAGAAAAATTTGCTCTCCAACAGTGGCATCGACAAAAGCGGGATAAGGGAAGGGTGCGTTCGCAAGACAGATTTGCGAAGAAGTGATTTTAAATAATTAATTTAATTATTAATATTTATATTTATATAATAATAAAATAAATATAATTAATTATATAATATAATAATAATATTTATTAATAATAATAGATTTAATAAGATTATAAAATTAATAATAAAAGTATTAATAATAAAATTAAAAGTTATAATAATAATAATTTAATTATGTAATATATCATAATAATATTAATAATGATTAAAATAATAATAAATTTAATAAAACTATAAAATAATAATAATAATAATAATTAAATATAATAATAAAATCATAAAGAATAATTATATTAATAAAAATAATTAAATAATAATAATAATAAAATTGAAATTGAAATTATAGTAATAATGATAATAATATTGTTAACAATAATAATTTAATTTTTATTTTAAAATAATTAATAATCTTATAACTTCATTAAATTAATAATAATTTATTAATTACACTAAATAAATTAATTATATTTAATTTTAAGTTAACTTAAATTATAAATTTTATCTATAAAAAATTATTTTATCAATCACACACATCACATTATTTATAAATATTTATAAATTTTTTATTCAAATTACATTATTTTCTCAAATAATCAAACTATTCACACATTTTGATCTAAATCTGAAAACAACTCAAATCCAAACGTAATGTAACAAAAGGAGGAAAGAGAAGTAGAAAATTGAGACATTTTTCATACTAAGGGTGCGTTTGCTTCTGCAGATGAAAAGTCAACTAGCAAATAAAAAAGTTAGAAAAACAAGGGAAAATTAGAAAACGAAGTAATAAAACACGCAAAAACGAAAAAACAAAAATCTTCAAACTTTCTCCTTTCTCAAGCGAAGATTTGAGGAGAAAGTTACCTTTTAATATTAAATAAAAAATTTAAATTCATTATAAATAAAACTTAAGAAATATTTATAATCCAGTTTAAAATAATAAGTAATTAAAAATACTAATAATAATTAAATTTATAACCAATTAAATATTAAAATAATTAATAAAAAATAAATTACATATATTTAATATTAATTATTAAAATAGATTTAATAAAATTATATAATAATATTAATAATAAATTTAATAAAATATGTATAATCTTTAACATTGATTATATATAGGATTAATTTATAATATATTTAATATACAATTGATATAATAAGTTAAATTTTATTTTAAAAATAATTATAAATTTAATATTTTAGAGTTATATTTTAAATATGTTATCAATTATATTAAATAAAAATATATTGTATTCTAATTACAAAAAAGAATTTTATAATTTTATATATTAAAATAATTATTATACGTTCACGAACTTTTATATACTTTCTACTAAAATCTTACCATTTTTTCCTTAATCTAAACAACTAAATTTTTCGAACATTTTCATCTCAAATCTACTCCTTCAAATCTACTTCTCAATCCAAACAAACCCTAAAGGCAGTGTAGATTGAAAAACGGTGTTGCCGGAAGTAATAACCCTCGTTACATTACTAGAGTAGTTGGTCCATCAAAAATAGGTTGTTGTTTCCTGGGCTATACTATAACATACATTATACACATTTTTAAAATATCATAAATATTCTCAATATATTTATTTTGAAATCAGCATGTAATCCCTTCCTTTCTCTCATCTTCAAGCGCGCCCGAATCCCCCTTTGTCTAAACCAATGGAGTTTCTAAATTACCAAACCTTAACATAAGCAAAAACGACTTTCATAGCCGTCATGTCAGGACACAACGCGATAACCATGTCTTTGTATGGAAGTCTCTAGACTGTTTTAATAAAATAGTTGAAAGACCAAGTCACTGCATACTATTTTAAAATGAAAATACAAAAAATACTTTTGGTAATCTAAAATTTGTATAGTACAGGTAAAAATATTGTACAGAGCAGGAAGCAACTGCTTTACCACAATGGGGCATGACCTAGTTTTTGTGCAAAATCATTAGAGCCTGTTTTCGGCTAGAATAATTTTTTCACATAGAAAAATGCTATATTTGGCTTAAAAATATTTGTGTACTTCTTGATAATTTTAATTTTGATCCCTGTAAACATTTAATGACACGTTTAGTTTTAGGTGTTTGAAATTAAACAATCTACCATAACCATTACAAAAAAAAAAATAATCACTAAATTAAATTTTAGTTGCTAAATAACTACAAAATATGAATTTAGTGACTAATTAAGTCAAGATAATTGGTATCTAACATTAGCTACCAAAATTTTAGTGACCTATATCATTAGATTCTAAATTGGTATCTAATTAAGTTAGAGACTAATTTAGAATCTAATGGTGTAGGTCACTAAAACCTTGGTACGTAATGTTAGATACCAATTATCTTGACTTAATTGGTCACTAAATTCAATCATTACTTCGATTTTGTAGTTATTTAGCAACCAAAATCTAATTTGGTGAGTATTTTGGTCACAATTAGCAACTATTTCATTTGGTAACTAAAAATTTGTCTCTAAATAACTTTTTTCTTGTAGTGAACATATCATTTACTCACTAAAAAAAATGTTAACGCATTTTTCAAGTTAAAATTACAATCCAAAATAATTATTAATACTTTACATTAATAAGTTCCTCACATCGTTATCATTTACACATTCGTCAATATTTTTGTTAGAATTTGAAAAAGCGTTAACAATATATCATAATTACTAAATCCTAGAAGATTAAAACACTAAATGTACCATTAAAATTTTATAAAAACCAAACTTACATATTCCCAAAAATATAAGAAAAATAAGTAAATTTATGTAATTGTAGAATTATCACAAAATTATAAAAAAAATAAGTAAATTTATGTTGTTATATTTTTATCACATTAATCTAAAACATAATAGTATGTGTCATTAAAAGAGGATGTAGAGAACTAAATGTTCCAACTATAATTAGGAAACTTGCGGATAAACTTGCAAACTTGTGAGTTTACGAGTTTGGTTATTGTTCATGCATCTTTAAATTTGTTTTTTATAAACTTGAATTAAGCTTATTTAGATTTTGATTTACTTGTAGTAAACTCGCAAGTATGAGACTAAGTCTCAAAGTTTGTGGTTGGAAAAAACAATAAGAAACATTTTGTTCTCCAAATATATCTCCAACAATACCATCATTTTCATATTTTGCTTGAGGCGGTCATCGTTTCGCATCTCTAGCATTGTTTCACTTCTTGTATGATATCATTTTGCTTCTTTTATAACTTTGTTTGGCTTTTTTTCCGATTTAGATAATGTCTTCCCTTATGCAAACCATGTCCTTTTTTACTTCTTTTCCAACATAAATCACTTTTTTCTGATTGGTATTGTGTTTCCAATCTTAGCATAATTCATGTTTCTCTTCACTCATCATGGTGAGTTTTGTGAACACATGCCACTCCACATGTGATTTTATTTTATTTTTCTGTACATTGTAATTTTTTTTCTAATTTTAATTCCCTCTTATAATTTTATCTTCTTTTTGTCTTTTCATTTTTGTTTTCTGATTTTTTTATTTCTTATTTATTTTTTAATTATTTTTCCTAAAGTCCCTTATTTCTATTTCATTTTTAGTTGCAAAAAATTTACCATGTTTAGAAGTAGGATTGGTTCAAATTCTTTTAATCCCAATGTAAAGGTATCCTTACTTCCTAGACTTATAAGTAAAAGTGTAAGTGTTTTCTATAAGTAAAAGTGTAAGTGCTTTCGAGAGATGACTGGTGTTAGATGGAAACATAGAGTAGATGCTTTGGACAATTGAAAGAAATCAAATGTAATTATTGTTAAATGACATTCAATAGAAAAAATTTTACATTCAAGCATCCTCTTGTTAGTACTAGATATGATTTTAAACCTTGTGCCTTAGTATTGGAAGAAGTTAAAGTTCTAATGATGAAAGCTTTGGTAGAGGCTAAGGAAGCCTCAATTAAGGAAAAAAGGTTGAATAACATTGACGAGTTTGATGTAAGCAAAGTGAATAATTGGATACCACCCAAAGTAGTAGTATGGTGTTAAAAAATAAAGGAAAAAATTAAACATAGTGTTCAAGCTACTTTGACAGTTATATGAAAAAGATGATAAAGAAAAAGTTGACACTCAAGTTACTAATTTTTCTATAAAAGTGTTGTTCCATTCAATGTTATTTGAAATCTAGCTTCTGAAAAAAAATGTGTAAGATGATTAAGAAATACGGTGTTGGTTATAAACTTCCATCGTTATGATGTGAGAGAAAAACTTTTGAAACAAACACCTCAAAAAACTAATATAATCCTAAAAGAGTATAAGGAGGAGTGGAAGAGAACAAGTTGTATAATTATATCTCATGGGTGGACAAATAAAAAAACACGTTCATTGCTACTTTCTGGTGAATACATTAAAGAGATTGTGTTTCTTTATTCATTGTGTTGCGAGTGGCATCAATTGTCCCGTGGCGGAGACCAAGTAAGCCGAGTTACAATCAAATCGTAGTGCTTAAGCTGCTATGCTCTTAAGTAAAAAGAGTTGCATCTTAACTAGTGGCTATAGCCTTTGATCTAGTAGTGAGCGCTCGATCAAACAATTGGTACCAAAGCCAAGGTCACGAGTTCGATTCCCAGAGAGGCAATTGTTCAGTGGGACAATTACTAAGGAGGAGATTGTTACATGTGGCATCAATTGTCCCATGGTGGAGACTAGGTGGGTAGAGTCACAATAGAATCGTGGTGCTTGGGTTGCTACGCTCTTAAGTAGAAAGAGTTGCGAAGAGTTGCACCCTCACTAATAGCTATAGTTTTTGGTCTAGTGGTAAGCGTTTGATCCAACACATTGGATACCTCAAACATCTTAAAAGTTACATATAAAGTGTTAGATGATATTGTGAAATTTGTTAGAGAGGAGAATGTGGTACAAGTGTTTGATGATAATGCTACAAATTTCAAGGTAGTTGAAAAATTATTAATGCAAAAACAAGAACATTTGTATGAGACTCCATGTGTTGCCCATTGCATTGATTTGATCTTTGAGGATTTTGATAAGCATCTAAAGGTCTATCAACTTACCATTAAGAAGGAAAGAAAGATATCTAAATTTATTGTAGGACAGTGTTAATTAGTATGTTGATTCACAAAAGAAAGAGAAAGACTTAGTATGACTAGATTTGTCACAACTTATTTGATTCTAGCATATTTCTATGAATTAAAAAGCACCACTGAGGAGCTTGTTTAGCGCTAAAGAATGAAAAACATTTAAGTTTGGAATCTCAATAAATGAGAGAAAAGTTGAGAATGCAATATTAGATAGTAAGTTCTGAAAGAAAGTAGCAACTTACCTCAAAGTTAGTGTGACTAAATTTGTCACAACTTATTTGACTCAAGCACATTTTCATGAATTAAAAAAACATCATTGAGGAGCTTAACTTTAAAGAATGAAAGACAATCAAGTTTGAAACCTCAATAGAAGAGAGAAAAGTTGAAAATGCGATATTAAATGATATTAAATAATCAGTTCTGGAAGAATGTAACTACTTACCTTAAAGTTAACTCTTCTAATGTGGTTGTTCTTCGACTAATGAATTCAAATAAAAAACCACAATAAGTTTCTTAGATGTGGAGATTGATTGTTTACAAGAGAATATCATATTCAATTTTTAATAATACTAAGAAAAGATAAAATTTTTAAAGTTTAACCTCTTGTTCTATAAACACTTAATTTCGAAAATGATGATAGTATATATACATAAGAAGATTTGTTAAGAATGTTAGACACAGGAAAAAAAAATTACAACTTATTAACTTTCATTGTGTTAGAAAACCTTTTTCTTTAAAAAAAATGCAAAAAATATTAGGAAAGTTATATTTCTTCGAACTCTAGAGTTGAAATGTTTACCTTAACACCACAATTTTCCTTTATGTGACTATAAGTAAAATTTCTTTAAAATGGTAATTCAAGATTTTCAATTATTTATGATTTTTAATTTTTTTTCATTTGGTTTATATAACTTTTAAAAATTTATATTTATTCACACGTTCATAAAAAAAAAACAAGATGAATGATTTTGTTTGTCATATATAACTTGAAGTTGAAAAATAAACAAATTAAAAAAATTATTATTCTCCTATTTGATAATAATGAGTTAAATGATGACTACATAACTGAAAATAGAAACAATATTAAGCTTGAACAAGGTCAAGGTGAGGATAATGGTAGAAATATTGAGATAATTGGACCAAATTCAACTAAATATGCATTGAATAATATACTTTCTAAGACCAAGGTTGATGATGCACACTTATCATCTAAGAAAAAGCTTAATAGTGATAAAGATGATAATAGTCTTAAAGATAAATATCACTAGAAGATTGAAGAGAGAAACTTCAAAGATATTTGTTCTACTTTTAATTATGACCTTAAGAATTTATGTTTAGTTATGGTATGAACTTACGTATTTGATTTGATATAATTTGAACTTATATAATAGCCATGTGTGCTAAACTTAGTTATTTTAGAATTTATTTTAGAATTATGGAAGTATTGTTTACTATGTTGATTAGTGTTAAAATTTTGAATTAGAATCATACTATATTTATTTATTATTTTCGTATGATGTAGACTCCTACGAGTATGCTAGTCTCAGGTCTGTGAAAGTATTTGAACCAAGGTTCCAATACATACAAAAAAATACTAACCAAGAGTATTTTTAGAGGCCAAAACTTCTTCATTCAACTCAGATGCAACTAGTAAGCAGTCCGGGTCACCTGGGATACACTGAAACAACATAACAGTCTTTGCATATTCTAATACCAATTTAATAGAAGAAATATCTAAACCTGGTTTATAAATGAAAAACATGAGATGTTAAGCGAATTTGAGCAAGCAAACAAAACATTGAAGGTGACGATTTCGCTAGAATTTTCACCTTTAGCTTGAATCTGGAGAAGCATCTCCGTAAGATACAAGGCCTTTCTTTCCATCTGAGCTTTGGGACCTTGACCTGCTGTTCTTTCGTGGAGATTGTGACTCCATTGAAGCC
>Ga0099824_1003947_pt1 | contig 21476 bp, 22 predicted proteins | sample SiratrowhiteBW_FD_76837 | JGI IMG/M metagenome (GOLD analysis project Ga0099824, IMG submission 76837) | Root nodule microbial communities of legume samples collected from California, USA - Siratro white BW | ecosystem: Host-associated > Plants > Roots > Nodule | place: USA: California... | reverse complement strand
ATATATATATATATATATATATATATATATATATATATATATATATGTATATGTATGTATATAAAGTATTTTCTATAAAGGAAAATTGTACTTTTTATCTAAATTTCTAATTTTAACTTATTTAAAAAGAGTTTTATCTATGTTAAAAAAATAAACTATGATGGCGACTTCATCTCTTTCTTTTCACTATCTTTTTAATATCTCTTTCGGATCGCCCTCAGTCGTCGTCGACGAGGTCACGACAGATGACGACTCTGCTGGGGATAGGTTTGAGAGTCAGGCCATTTAATTAAATGATTGGAATTAAATGTGGTTTTGAATGTTTGTTCTTCCTTTTCTTTTTGTTTCTTGTATTCTTACATGTTTTGTTTTTGTATTATGATCTGCTTCGTTTATTTATTGATTGAAATATTGAATCCTAGGGTAGAAGACATGTTTTATCTGCTATATCTGTTATATGTGCCTGGGAAATTTTCTGGTTATTTTGCAGGTGGGGGTTGGGTACAGGTTTTCTCCCTTCACACACACTTTGCACGCATATATCATGAGTGGGATCCTAAAACCTCGGATCTGAAAAATATTAGAAATAGAGGGATCAGTGATACTAGACGGGATGTACTTCCTACTCTGGTTTTCGTGAGAATCCCAACCAGAGTCTGTTCTTTTTACTGTCTGTTCACAAGCTAGTTGTTTACCGACAACTTTGAATAAGGTGGTGAATGAGGGCCATAGCTCTGGTGATCTTTATACCTTTAGGGATTAGGGAACTTACCTTGTGAGGATGCATATAAATATCTTAGAACCCCTAGATGTTATGCTGCCGATTTTTTTTAGGACACTAAGGAAGACTATCATGTACTGCAACCGCTCACCGACATCTGCTTATGAATTGTGACAAAAAAAAATGCTAGTTGATGCTATGGAGGATGTGAAGTTGTGTGAAATAAATGATGTTTTAATGCGTAGCATACATATTGTAACATTGGTTTCATGCATCATGATTTTTATTCTAAACAGTAATTTTGAAAATTGTACACCAGGTCATGGAGGTTAATTCTGGATTGGGAGTTGAGAGGGGATCAGAGACTTCAGACTTAAAAAAGAAGTTCAAGTTTGAACCAATAGGAAACAATCTCTCTAATCTCCAGGAGCTTGGAAAGAAGTTGAAACCTATATATAGAGGAGCTTTCAGAAGAAAGTATGGAAACTTGTTAGGGTTGTTAGAACTAGAAATTGAGATATCTATTGTCACGGCACTTGCTCAGTATTATGACTCATACATGAGATGCTTCACATTCTAGGATTTTCAGTTAATACCCACTATAGAGGAGTATGAGCAGATTATGGACATGCCTCTGAGTGGTGGAGTCCCTTATTGGCATTTTGAGCAACATGCTTCTATCTCGACATTATCATCCATCACCAAAATCCCTCAAGATATGTTGAAGGGCCGTTTGGTTACTGTAAAAGATACCAAGGGGTTTTCTTAGAGGTTCTTAGAAGCACATCTTCTTCAGTTGAGCGTAAAAGAAGATTAGGAAACATTTATGGATGTGTTGGCTCTCGTACTATATGGAGTGATATTGTTTCCCTATGCTGGTGATCATATTGACTATGCTACTGACATATTTGTTGTTGTTAGAACAAGGTCCGAGAATCCAGTTACAACAATTTTAGCGGACACCTATCTAGCTCTGGATTTGTGCTATGAAAGAAAAGTGAGAAAGATGTTGTGTAGTGTACACATTTTGTATGTTTGGTTGATGACCCGTGTTAAGTATAATGTACTGGGAGTCAAGTGTCCTACAGAGCTGGTGACTCGGAAGAAGCTATAGAAGAGAAGTGGTAAAGAATGGGCTTTGTTTGTTGCTGGTGAATCAGAAGAAGATCATATGACAACCATCATGGCAACAAAGGTCGAAGCTCATTTATAGTTGTGTTGGCTTCCCTAATGTACCTCTTATAGAGTAAGAGGGTGCATTAGTACAATCCGATTTTGGCTCAGAGGCAGTTTGGCTACCCGATTAGAGGAGCACCTAAGCCTGCTGCTTTAGCTTCACTTGTGTGCTACTACAGGGATGGATTTGTGACTAAGACATTACGTCATATCCATAGCACTTGGAAGAACATATCCTATGCGGAAAGGGACACGAGGTCATGGTCAATGAATAAAGAAATCCCGTATTAGCAATGGTTAACAGATAGAGTAAAAGAAGTCAAGCTGCCTTACAAATTGATTTCTTAGGAGCCTTTGGAAAAATTTGTACCTGAAGAACCTACACCTGACACAAGATATGAAGAAATTCAGAAGTTGAAAGAAAAGGTTGAAAGGCTAAAAGAAAGAATGATACATTGAATAATGATATGCAAAGCCTTCAACACGATTACTTGAATGTCAAGGTAGAATGTGAAGCAAAGACAAAGACCAATGAGAGATTGATCAAGAGGCAGAAAATGGATAGAGAGTGCATTATGGAGATGACTCAAGAGCTGACTGCAACCAAAGCTGAATTAACTTCAAGAGCAAGAGAGCAGGAAGTGGTTGTGTTATCTGAATGCCAATGGAAGAGTGCATATGAAGAAGCCATACAAGACAGACAAAAGCTTATGAGGGAGCTATATGACTTGTAGGATAAGTTCCACAGCATAGAGTCACAAATGAAAGAGATAATGTCGGAGTATGAAGAGAAGATGAAAGAAGAGGAGTGGCAGAAAATGGAGAATGAAGCGGGACACCAGATCATGATGACCCAGCTGGAGAACCATATAGCAGATCAAGAGCGAGACATAATTCATTGGAGGACGTGTTTCTCATAGTTGGCTGCTTTAGCCAATAGAGCTATTGATGAGGTGCCGAGGATGCTGAGAGAAGCAAACATATCAATGATGTTCTTTAATCCCCTAGATGTTGTTCAAAAATTTCTGAATCATTGTAAATATTTAGTAGAACAAATGAAGATTATGATAGCTCGCTCTAGGGAGTGATTGTATTCTATTTGATTCGATCAATTGTTTTATGATGTCAGACAATTTTTTTCCCTATTAATACAAATACAGGTTAAATTTCCATGAGTGTGTGCGTAATTTTCACAATTATTTGTTTAAACAACATGCATACAATTTATGTTTTTCATAGCATTCATTTCGCATTCTTATTTAATCTTCTCATGAAAAATAAAATCAACAAAAACGTAATAACAACAAATATTCTACGACATCACTACAGAACTCGTGCCAATAGTAAAAGAATGGACAACTGGGGTGAAATGCAAAAAAGTATAAAGGCTGACATTGACCAGCTCAAAAATCTGATGCGTCAGATGTTTGAGATGATGGTGGCATTAAAAGATGTGGTGGCTGTCCGCAATGAAGAGGCTCAGTCTTCACATCCCCTGTTCTTCAGCAAGGTACATCATAGACTCGTGACCCTAATTGTGGGAATAGAAACACCCAAGAATTCCCTCCATATGGTTTGGCTCTGAACTATGAACCTGTATATGAAGGGTGTGAATAGCAAGAAATTGTGTCGCCAATGGTAATGCTGTTAACCCCAAAGGCCAACCCGAGTTTACTCAAATACCCCCTGCTAGTCATATGGAGAAGGTGGTAATTGATAAGGTCCCTTCTAACGTTCAACCACGAGTTCTGCAAGTTCACACTGGAGAAACGTCTGCGGCGAAGAATAATGTGAATGAAGGCGTTCAAAGTATGCAGATTAATGCCAATATGACAAAAAGCAAGCTGGAGATATTAGAGGAAAGACTCAGAATGATTGAAGGAGCTAGTGCTTGCGAGTTTGGTGATGCTGCGGGTTGTGTTTGGTACCAGACTTTGTGATACCTCCAAAATTCAAAGTCCCTGAATTCGAGAAATATAAAGGATTCAATTGTTCGAAAAGCCATTTGATCATGTACTGCAGAAAAATGGCTGCTCATGCCCATGATGAGAAGCTATTAATGCATTTCTTCCAAGATAGTCTCGTTGAAATAGCTTTGAACTGGTACATGAACTTGGAACTAGTTAGAATCCGGTCATGGAAAGACTTGGTTGATGCTTTCATCAAACAATAAAAATATAACATGCACATGGCTCCCGATAGAATGCAGTTACAAGGTCTGTTCAAGAGAAGTGTCGAGACTTTTAAAGAATATGCCCAAAGATGGAGGGAGTTGGCTGCTCAAGTGGAACCACCTCTACATGAGAAGGAAATGACCACCATGTTCATTGAAACACTGCATTCTCCATACTATGAACATGTTCTGGGAAGTGTGTCTTCTAACTTTTCCGATATAGTTACTATCGACGAAAGGATTGAACACGGGCTTAAAAGTGGAAAAATAGCACAAAACCCATCTACGGTTACCAATGCTAAGAAGCCTGGGTTCAATAATAACAATAGGAAGAAGGAAGGAGAGGTGCAAGCAGCTTCGGCCATGCCATACTGGGGAGGGTATCAACGGCAATATCGACCAAATTATAGACCATCACATGCTTATATGGAAAATGTTGTTCCGAACTATCAGTATAATGCTCCCCGCCACAAACTGGGTATAGACCACCAATGGCAGCTCATAATGCTTATCAACCTAATCCAGGGGTTCAGAATGCTAATCAGGCACAAAATCACAATTTTGGTCAAAGGAATAATTTAGGAGAGAGGGCAGTGAAGTTTACTCCTTTACCAATGACCTATTCAGAGTTGTTACCTGATTTGGTTAAAAATGCATTGGTTGCTATATGTCTAGCAAAGACGTTACAACCACCGTACTCTAGATTTTACGATGCAAATGCCAAATGTGAATATCATAGTGGGGAAGTGAGTCACTCCATCGAAAATTGCCGCCCTCTCAAGTTCAAGGTGCAATCCTTGATTGATTCAGGGTGGCTCACTTTTCAAGAACAGAAGCCAAATGTGGATAAAAACCCTTTGTCTGGACATGCGAACGCCACAGTTAATGTTGTAATGGAGGAAGAAAAGCCAAGCTGGGTCAGAAGTGTGAATGAAATGAAAAAACCTATGAAGGAGGTTTTCAGAGCAATCTGCCATGCTGGTTATTCTCATATGAACATAGGCCGAAAGATAAATGTTGTTTCCATGCTAGCACCGAACATTCTATTGATGAGTGTGCTAAATTTAAAAATTTTGTGCAAGACTTGATAGATAGACATATTCTACAAGTCAGTCATCAAAAGAAGGAAGGGGAAATATTTACTGGAGAAGAATGGATTCCACAAAGGCCTAAACCGTTGGAGATACAATTTACCAGGCCTACCAATTCCATGCCTGCAGGATGACAACCTTTGGTGATTCAGAAACCCCCTGCTTTCCTATAAAAGAATTATAAAGTTGTTCCTTGGAAGTATGGTGTCAGTATCATCCAAGGAGAACAAAAAGGTGAATCAGTCGAACAAGGCAAAGGTGTTATTGATAATATATCCCGAATTGGGGGCATGACTAGGAATGGTCGATTGTTTACTCCTCCTGAGCTGAGAGATGAGAAAAGCCATGAAAAAATTAGTGAAGAAGTGGTTGCAGCAAAAGATGAAATCATTTTTAAAAGGAAAAGTTGTGCAAGTTGATTCAGAGCTAGAGCAGAAAGAAAGAAAAAAGGTTACCGATAATGATGCGTATGAGTTTTTAAAATTTATCCAACAAAGCGAGTATAAAGTGGTGGACCAGCTAAACCGAATGCATGCCAAGGTGTCTTTGTTGGAGCTATTAATACATTCAGATTCTCATCGAAAATTACTAAAGAAAATTTTGAGCGGAGCCCATGTGGAACAAGAAATTTCTTTAGATAAATTTGAAGGGATTGTTAGCCATATTACTGCTAACAATTACTTGACTTTTCCTGAGGATGAATTACCACCAGAAGGCAGAAGGCATAATAAAGCTCTTCACATTTCAGTCAAATGCATGAATCACTTCATATCATGAGTATTGATTGATAATGGTTCATCGTTGAATGTAATGCCAAAATCCACCCTGAACAAATTGCCAAGTGATGGGATTCATTTACGTCCCAGTACCATGGTGGTTAGAGCTTTTGATGGAAGTAAGAGGGAAGTTGTTGGTGAAGTAGAACTACCAGTGCAAGTTGGACCATGCATTTTTCAAGTTGTGTTCCAAGTTATGGACATATTACCGGCCTACAGTTGCTTGCTTGGAAGGCCTTGGATACATACAGCTGGAGTAGTGCCTTCTACCTTGCACCAGAAATTAAAATTCATAATTGATGATAAATTGATCATAGTTTCTGGTGAAAAAGACTTGCTGGTATGTGGACCCACACCCACTCCCTACATTAAAGCCGCAGAGGAAGCTTTAGAAACCGCTTTTCAAGCTCTGGAGATTATCAGCACAACTTATATTGAACCTTTCAGGGTGAATCCGCATCTTTCTAATGCATCACTGATGGTGGCTAAAACTATTATGGAAAAGGGGTATAAATATGGTAGTGGTTTGGGCAAAAATAATGATGGGCTTGTAAAACCACTAAAGCTAGTTGAGAACAAAGGAAGGTATGGTTTGGGGTACAAACCTACCCAAACAGACCGAAGAAGGAGGATTGAAGAAATGATTGAAAGAAGACAAGCCAGAATAGAGGGGAGAGAGCCAAAAATAAAAGGAATTCCTCTATGCAACCTGTATCAGAGATTTTATAGTGTCGGATGGATCAATCTTGATCAAGTGGCAGCAATTGAACTGGAGCTAGAAGATGAAGGCTCAAAATTTGTACACCCCTGTCTTCCGGACGAACAGATTGACAATTGGAAAACTGTAGAAATACCCGTGGTGTATACACATGAGAAAATGTAATAGAAAAAGAAACTTTCATTTTAAACAATTCGTTTACTTTGTAATACTTTCTCTTAGATTTAACACTGTTTCAGTTAATAAAATGTTGAGTTTTCATTCAAATTTTTGTCTTGTTTATTTATTTTTATAAAATGGAATAATGCATATATGATGATGCTTGTTTTGAAAATAATCATTCCGATATTTCATTTCCACATTTTACGAACCCCAATGATAATATGGAAAATGATGAATATGATGAAAACTGTGAACCCTCTCAGGAACTATTGAGACTAGTTGAACAGGAGGCAAGGGAAATAAAACCGCCTCAGGAAGAGGTTGAAATTATTAATTTGGGTGATGAAGGGGAAGAAAAAGTGATTAGGATCGGAGGTGGTTTATCTTCTGAAATGAAGCATCGGTTATTTACTCTTCTGAAAGAGTTCAAAGATATTTTTTCTTGGTCTTACAAAGATATGCCTAGTCTAGGCCTCGAGATTGTACAACATAGATTACCACTTAAACCAGAATGTCATCCAATTAAGCAAAAGTTGAGAAGAATGAAGCCTAAGGTATCGTTGAAAATCAAAGAAGAAATTGAAAAGCAGTTTAATGCCGAATTCTTAGCTGTGGCACAATAGCCTCAATGGGTAGCTAATGTTGTTCATGTTCCGAAGAAAGATGGGAAAGTCCGAATGTATGTAAACTACAGAGATCTGAATAGGGCTAGCCCTAAAGATGACTTTCCACTACCGCATATTGACAAGTTAGTGGACAACACTGCTACGTCATCATTATACTCATTCATGGATGGATTCTCTGGATATAATCAGATTAAAATGGCGCCTGAAGATATTGAGAAAACTACTTTCATCACTCTATGGGACATATTTTGTTATAAAGTGATGTCATTTGGGTTAAAGAATGCAAGGACAACCTATCAAAGGGCAACGTGACTTTTTTTTTCATGATATGATGCACAAAGAGATTGAAGTATATGTCGATGATATGATAGCTAAATCTACATCCAAAGAAGAGCACATTGTTAATCTGAAAAAGTTGTTTGAAAGGTTGAGAAAATATAAGCTTAGGTTGAATCCGTCTAAATGCACTTTTGGAGTACGATTTGGGAAACTTCTAGGGTTCATTGTCAGACAAAGAGGAATAGAAGTGGATCCAGATAAAGTACGTGCTATTCTTGAAATGCCACATCCTTGCACAGAAAAGCAAGTTCGAGGTTTCTTGGGAAGATTAAACAACATCGCCAGATTTATTTTCCAATTAACCGCCACTTGTAAGCCAATTTTTAAATTGTTACGAAAGAATCAAGTTGTAGAATGGGATGAAGATTATCAGATAGCACTCAAAAAGATTAAACAATATCTAAGAGAACCTCAAATACTGTGTCCGCCAATCCTTGGAAGGCCTCTTATTCTTTATCTGACAGTATTGGACGGTCAGTATGACGAAACGGGAAGAAAAGAACATGTTGTGTATTATTTGAGCAAAAAGTTTACTGATTGTGACCAGAGATATTCTTTATTAGAAAAAACCTGTTGTACCTTGGCTTGGACAACAAATCACTTGAGACAGTATATGCTAAGTCATACGACATGGTTAATATCTAAAATGGACCCAATCAAGTACATTTTTGAAAAGCCTACTTTGATTGGAAGAATAGCTCGTTGGCAGATGTTATAGTCAAAATTTGATATTCTGTATGTCACGCAAAAAGCTATTAAAGGTAGTGCTTTGGCAGAATTTCTGGCTCATCAACCCGTAAATGACTATCAACTTATACAACCTGAGTTCCCAGATGAAGACATTATGACCCTGTTTGCTACAAGAGAAGATAGGGATGATGAAAGAAAATGGGTTTGTTCTTTGATGGATCCTCCAATGCATTAGGACATGGTATAGGGGCAGTTCTGATCTCCCCAAAAAAACAATATGTACCAATAACCGCAAGGTTATGTTTTGAGTGCACAAATAACATAGCAGAATATGAAGCATGTGTTATGGGGATCCGTGCAGCCATAGAAATGAAGGTAGAGCACTTAAATGTATATGGTGATTCAACACTGGTTATTCATCAAGTAAAAGGAGAATGGGAAACTCGAGATCACAAATTAATTCCTTATAAAGCATATATCAAGGGATTGATTGAGCATTTTGAAGAAATAGAGTTTCATCATATTTCAAGAGATGATAATCAGTTAGCTGATGCTCTCGCTACTTTGTCATCCATGTTTGAGGTTAGTCAAGAGGAAGAATTGTCGATGATTAAAATGCAAAGTTATGAGAATCTGGTATACTGCAATTTCATTGAAGAAGAAGCAGATGACAAGCCATGGTACTTTGATATAAAGAGATACCTTCAGAATCGAGAATACCCTAATTCAGCCTCAGAGAATGATAAAAGAATGTTGAGAAGGTTAGCCTCTAGTTTCATATTGGATGGTGATGTGCTATATAAATGGAATCATGACATGATGCTTCTCCGTTGTGTGGATGCTAAAGAGACTGAGCTAATATTGCAAGAAATACATGAAGGAACCTTTGGAACTCATATGAATGGTCATTCTATGGATAGAAAGATTCTAAGGGCTAGATATTTTTGGATAACAATGGAAAATGATTGTTGTAAACATGTGAGAAAGTGTCAGAAGTATCAAATATATGCGGATAACGTTAATGTGTCACCTACTAAATTAAATGTTTTATCTGCACCATGGCCTTTCTCCATGTGGGGTACAGACGTTATTGGAGCCATTGAACCAAAGGCATCAAATGCACATCATTTTATATTGGTGGCCATTGATTATTTCACAAAATGGGTTAAAGTTGTTTCTTACACCAATGTGACCAGGAAAGTGGTGACAAAATTCATAAGAAAGGAGTAGGAATTCCTGAAAGAAATATCACTGATAATGCCACCAACTTGAACAATCAAATGATGACTGAGTTGTGTGAAGAATTAAAGATCAAGCATCATAATTCTTCCCCTCGTCCCAAGATGAATGGAGCAGTTGAAGCGGCTAACAAAAATATAAAGAAGATAATTCAGAAAATGGTAGTGACTTATAAAGATTGGCATGAGATGTTGCCATTTGCTCTTCATGGTTATCGGACATCAGTGAGAACATCAACAGGAGCAACTCCTTTCCCATTGGTTTACGGAATGGAAGTAATACTACCATTTCAAGTTGAAATTCCTTCTCTGCGAGTGTTAATAGATACCAAGTTGGAATAAGCTGAATGGGTTAAAACGAGATATGACCAACTTAGTTTTATTGAAGAGAAGAGGTTAGTCGTTGTATGTCATGGATAATTATATCAAAAGAGAATGAAAAAGGCATTTGATAAAAAAGTTCGCCTGCGAGAGTTTCATGAGAGAGATCTGGTGGTTAAGAAGATCATCGCGGTAAATGGATGCCTAACTATGAAGGTCCATATATGGTAAAGAAAGCCTTCTCCGGAGGAGCACTAATTCTCACAAGGATGGATGGGAAAGAGTTACCATTACCGGTTAACTCTGACACAGTCAAATAGTTCTATGCATAATATGATTCCATAAGTTGGAGAATGTAATACTTGGAAACATTGAATGATATTGAAATTGTATCTGCATATTTCTTTTGATGAAATAAAATTTCCTTTGATTTCTCCCTTATATATTTTTGTTATGCTAAGAGAAGTATACACCACGGGTAGGCTACGAGATTTCTCGAATTCTGAAGGATGTCGTAGAACAAGAAAAAAAAAAGAAGAGAAAATTTGCTCAATAAATCATGTTTATTGGATCATTGAATTTATTGATAAAATGATAAAAACAATAAAAAAGTTTTGGCATAGTTTTAAAGCTTGGTATGAGAAAGAGGAATTAATTGTCTTTATCAAACAAAACGTACTTGCATGTATATGTCTTAAAAACCTCTTTGAGCCTTCATTCATCCAAAAGGAAAGGATTCGTATCAGTAATGCGCAGTGTCGTTTATCAAAATTATGAATAAACATCACATTGGGACAATCAGGTGAAGTTTTCATATGGGTAATTTCATTCTCAATCTCTTCTCTTCAAAGGCATTCAAAAATAATAATAAAGAGTTTGTTAGATTGAAAGCCCACAAAGGAAAATCTAAGCAAAAGATAGGACAATAAAAAGAAAGAAAATGAAAAAATGACAAGCATTGGGGGTCATTGAAATTTGTTGCAGGAGTTAATCTCTCTGAAAGTCGAGCAATCAAGACTCAAAATGATATATGGCCATATTTCTTCATCCCAAATATCAATAAATCTTCCGTTGTACCATCTTTGAGCCCAAAATAAATTTTCTTTCAAAAAAAAATATACCCTAAACAAAATGATCAGTAACATGAAATTCAATTCGTGGTGCATATCAAAATCTTCCCAAGAAGAAACCCCAAGAAAAGAAAAGAAAGGAAAGAAAGAAAGAAAAATTTCAAAAGGCAAAAGTATATTATCAAAAGATGATATTCACAAATAAAGAATATTCGTAACAGGGGAAGAAAAATAACAATGGCAGAAAATGATCTCAACAAAAGCCTAAATTGTTTTTCACAAAACCAGGCTGATGATTTTTGTTACAAAATAATAAAAAAAACCCACACATAGTCTTTTGATCCTTTATACCCTTTCTTTCAACACCCTTTAAACCCTTGACCTCGTTACAAGCCACATAAAAGTCCATATGGATTGAAGAATGATTGCAACGAATTTCACAAAGAATAACCCTGCAACAGAGGGATGTGATTGCCAATATGAGTTGATAAAAAGTGAAAAACGAAAAAAGGAGAAAAATAAAAATGTCTTTGGTAGAAAGGGTGATACCAATTTGCTAATTGAACAAGAGCGAAACACTGTCATTAAAATATTTGCAATGGGGCAATCCTTTCTTATTTGTGTCTTTCCCATTATTTCTCTCTATTTAGGGTTGAATTATTCTTTCGGTTTAATTTTTGTCACCCATACTTCAAAACTGGGACACTCCTATTTGGCCGATATGTATTTGCTCACATTTTTGAAGATACAATTTTCTTCACATGAGTTGCATTGCCTCAGTTTCTCACTAAATTCATCTTTCTTCTTTTAACCTAGCAAAATGGGCCATCCCTTTGAACCTAACTCCTCATAGTTCAAAACCAAAAGTTGGGGCATTGTCATTTGCTATTTGAGGTAATGTCATTTGGACTCCCCCGGTAGATCATAAAATCTGGTTTCCTGTTTTTTTGTTTAACCATCAGTTTAGATACATATGCAGCAAAATGTGATGAATGGTGAAGTTAATAAAATCTTAATTTCACTTGTCAGGCTTAAGATGTGCCAAACAAAAGAAAAAGATTGTTAAAAAATCAAAATCAAAACAAAAAGAAAATTTTTCTAACTCAATAAATTCAATGATTGTTGAAAGAGCATTTGATTTATAACAAAAGAAAAATAATGGAAAATAAATAAAAACAAACAAGATTTTCTGAACATAAAGTTTTATTTTAGGTTATTCTTTTGAAATATCATGCATTCTCCAGACTCACATTGCATCCACATGAAAAAATAAAAAAAATCACACATTCAAGCATGTGTATTCATTCGCACATGCAATCACATGCATATATTCAAACAATCAGAAACTCAAAGTTTTCATGCATTCATAAATACATTGTCATAAGAATGTTGATCAAGACTCACCAAAGTTGAATTCTCCAAAGATAGAAGACGATCTCGATACAAGGTCTGAAGCGAAGATACGGTGATCCTCTCGATACAAGATCCTGGTCTCATGTTATTAGGTGTGGCCCGCTGGTTCAAGGTCAACCTTATGTTTGGAGTGATGATCCTCTTGATACAAGATCTATATCTCCAGTGAAGATTCGTGATCCTCTCGATACAAGATCTCGATCTCACATGATTTTTTTTTCAGAAGACCATCTCGATACAAAGTCTGAAGTGAAGATACGGTGATCCTCTCGATACAAGATCCCGGTCTCATGTTGTTAGGTGAGACCTGTTGGTTCAAGGTCGAGCTTATGTTTGGAGCGATGATCCTCTCGATACAAGATCTCGATCCCTAGTAAAGATTTGTAGCCCTCGTCCTCAGAAGGTCAAGGTTACAATCTCACATTTCTGCAATAAATGGCATATGACCCTCTCGTCTTTGTCTAAAGTCAAGGTCCAAGCCATATTGGATGCCTAACCCTCTCGTCCTCAAAAGATCAAGGTTATGACGTCATTTTAAATCTTTTTAAGTTTTAAGCTTTGGAAAATATTTTCATCACGGACAAAATCAGTTATTTCTATCTTTACTTATCTTTATTAATAAATTTCATCACGACATGACCATTAAATTTGATTTGATATCAATGTTAAAATGTCTATTAAAAAATCACATACCCTCTTTATTGAAATTAGGATTATATTATTGCTAGTTAAATAAAAGAAGTCTTAAAGTATTTTGACTTAAAGTGGTCCCAAATTTAAAAATCTTATTTGTTGATAACTCTTTTGGACTAAATTATGTTTGAAAAGTTAAGTTTTTTCAAATTAATTGCCAAATTCTCTTTCAAACTAGTTGTGGTTTAAAATAATTGTGTATTTTTAGACTAATATCATAATTATTGATCAAATAATTGACATGCCTAATGAGACCTACATTTACTAGTGTGGGTGAAAAACATATGATATTGAGTAGTGGGTAAATGACGTCCACTTGTGAATGCCCGAGTGAATTCCATTTTCGTACTTAAATACAAAAATTTTACATTAAAGTGTCCTGCACCTACCTCTCCTTTCTATACAAATAGATATATATCAGGATCTTCAAGGAAGAGAGAATATTTTGTGTTTAAATTAAGAAAATCATGTTAACTAAGAGGAAGGTCAATATCTATGATTTGAGCTAGAATTTCAAATCAAACTTTGCTAGTCCTTAGTCAACAAATGGACCAAGTAACCAAGAAATGGCTAATATGCTAGCTAATTAATTGAAAATAATGTTTAACTCTATGATACAAATTTCGAATCAAACTTATCAACAACTTTATAGTGTTAATAGAATAAATGATTCACTAAATACAAATAAGCAAAATGATGATAATGTGAGACTTCGAAACCAATGCGAGGTTAAACATTTTTTATCTGTGAATAGGAATAAAAAAGTTGATAAGTTTGAGGGTTAATAGGAAATAGACAATGCATAAAATTCCATTCTTTAATGTTTGTCCTCGTAATCAAAAGTTACATGAATTACATAATTGTAATTATATTCATAACATGATTGAACAAGAGCTTCATTGACATGGTTTTGAATTAGATTTTAACAATATATAATACTTATTTTATATCTCTATTTTTTAAACATGTATCATAAGTTGAATTGCTAGGGGATACAAAGTCTCAAAATTTTCAAATTAGAGAAGTTTATACTTGAGCATGTAACTAGGCATCACATCAAATATGGGGACATTGCTACAAATGAATTTTGAAAATTAAATATATCACTAATTCTTTAATTAAAAATGATTTTACTTAATTTACTATTTTAATACCATAGTTAATTACGAATTGGGTATAACTAGAAAGGTTATATCACCAGCAATTTTTTAGAGGGGTACACAATTGAATTTGATAAACTTTCTAAATATTGAAAGATTTCAACATGTGTAAATTGATGATCATTTAAATAGTTTTAGATATATGAAAGTCAAATGTTACACTCAAATTCTAGAAGATGAATTGGTGTAAATTGCTATAACTAGTCTTGATTTTTTTAATGTTAAAGGAATTAAAAATTAAGGTTAATAAAAAAGTTGACAAATATATAAGAAACGATAAAGTAGAAAATATAGAAATTCTGGGATTTTCTAATTATTCGAATCAACAATTGGTCAAAGGTGAAGCGATGTTACGATTTTAAAAAAAAGATGTTTGACTTTTTTTAGCTTAACTTTTAGTTGAAAATAAGTTGAAAAAGTTCAGTTCTATAATTGGTCAAGAAAATAATTTAAAAAAAAAGTTATCCATTGGAAGAATTAGTATTGAAACTAGTTTGAATATGAAGATTGAAATGGTAAAAGAAGCTGAATTGAAAGGAAAATTTGGTATTAAAGCTAGTATGAATGTGAAGACTGAAATTATAAGGAATGAAATAATTTATGCTAATATGAATATAAAGAATGGAACTAATATTGAAGTTGGTTAAAAAATAAGGATACTAAAACTAGTTCAAATATGAAAATTTGAATCAATGTTGAAGTTGGTTCAAAAGAAAGAATTAATACTGATGGTAGGTCAAACATGAAAATTGGAGTTAGTACTCAAAGTTGGCTCAAAAGAAAACATCAATACTAAATTCACTTCAAAAATAAAAATTGGAATTAATATTGAAGATAAAGAAGAAATTAATTTTGAAGTGGATACAAATGATTAGAACAGATCATTAGAAGTTGAATTTTTTTTTAGAAGTTGGAAAGTTTTTTTTTTTTTTAATAATGCTTCTTAAGTTTTAAAAACGGACTCTAGTAATCAAATTGGGTCTATAAATAAAAAGAAAAAACACTTAAAGAAATATAGACCAATGATTATTGGGATTAAAATACCTATTGGTGAAATTAAATTGTTTGGACACAAATATTAAGAATAAATAATTGAATAGTAAAACATTATTTAAAGTGAGGCTAAAAGCTTAGTAATTTTTTTCTCAAACTTCGAAAGCATTTGAATTGAGCTACCCTAAGTCTTTCAAGCTCTCGTTTATGGAGATGTCATCAATCTCTTGAATTTGACTTGAGAAAGTTGGAATGGAAGCCATTATTATCAGAAAAGATAAATAGATAAAAATTTAGGTTTTGAAGCAGATTTTTTATAATTATTTGAAACATAATGATTTTTTATAAAATAAAAAATAGGAATATGAGAAGTAAACAAAAAAAAAATCACACATATATATTGAATTTTAAAAACTTTTCCCTTTTTCTAAATATTCAAATATCTCAAGAAGTTGCTACAATTTATAAATTCAATGTATAATTCGAATATGTTTGAGTTAAGTGGGAATGTGGAAATGACACATGAGAACAAATATTGTGACAAAAGCATAGTCAAAAAATGACAAATTTTTAAAGTTTAACAAATAAGGAGAATTTGAAGTACTAACAAACTTTTGATTTTGTTGGAACGATTTGAATATGTTAAAGGTGAAGCAAGATATAAATATGAGAGAAAGGGATATTTGAATATGTTTGAATAATAAATCAAATATCATATTGAGGAAGTGATATTCAAAGTTGTAAAACTTGAAATAATATTGGAAGACACTCAACTTAAGATAAAGATTTGAAAATAATGAGTAAAGATATACTAGTATAAGATACTTCAAAAGAATGTAAGAACTGAAAGCATACATCCAATATGTTAGGGCAAAATACTACATTCTAACTGTTTTGATTATTTTCTAATAGATGCTAATGAGATCAAAAATGTGTATTTTTTGTCTGACAAACGATAGAGCTAAGTTCTACTTCACTAATAAGTTAATTGAAGATCACTTAAATGATAAGTATAAACCAGGACTTCAAGTTGACATGCATGAAGAATATTCCAAAGTTAAGTCTGAAGAAACAAAGAATATATTTTAATTTTGTTCTAGAAAAATCTACGTCAAGCAGCAACGTTCAAAAATTATATTAGGATATGAGTTAAAACTCAAATGATCACCAACTTCTCTAACATGTTAATTTCAACTCTAGCTTAGCTATCTATCCTAGGCTATGTGCACTTTTAACTAAGGTTTGGTGTAAAAGGATCTTCTACAAATGAAGATAAGTCTACCAATTGTAAGAAAAACATAAAGAAGAGAAGAGAATTTATTGCTCCATGTCATGCATTTAATTGTTCTCAACATAAGAGCTCATCAAATGATAACATAAGAAGAAAGAAGACAATAAAGAAAGTTCAAAGCTACTCAATAACCAGAATAGGGAATGTGATGACTACTTTTATATAGCTTATAAGAAGACATGTCTAGAAGAAGAGAAGACAAGAAAGTGAGGCATATTTTAGAAGTGCTGAAACTGATAAATTTTGTGTCTTAAAGCTACGTAGGAACATTGTTCATGTTCGTTCGTGCATACTAATAGAGAGAGCTCAAACTTTGTATACGTCAAAAGATGTTATCTTATTTAGTGAGTAAAAATTAATGAATTATTGATCACTTAAACCTTGTATCAGAGTTGAGCTAGGAGTGACTAATATCAATAATACTCAATGTTGATTTAGAAGTGACTAGTGTTAAGAATACTCAATGTTAAGCCATGAATGACTAGTGTCAATAATACTCATTGTTAATTAGCCAAAAGTGTCTTAATAAAAAATTACTCAATTGTACTTTGTAGCAGTATATTGCCTGGTAGAACTTGACTGATTGGTCAAGAAGTGGACGCAATTTGTGATATCAGATTAATTAGTATAAAATATTAAGTTCTTTCATTGATCTCTTACATTGCATGTTATACAAATGTTTAACTAACTAAAGAAGGAAGGAAAAATTTAAATTAATCTTACAAAATATTCTCAAATCTTTTGTTCATACTTATATCGTCTAACACACCTGAATGGACAATATCATCAAAATATTGTGAAATTTTCAAAACAATTCAACCCTCCTTCTCGTATTATTTTTCATTTTTCACACAACATAACTTAAAATAAACTATGTTTGAAAGTTGAAAGAATGCTTGATAAAGTGTATTCTAACTAAAGAATGAAAGTAAAAAACATTATAATTCGAAACTCATAAAACAATTACTACCCCTTTGAATGCCAAGTTACCATTACTTGAACACGTAGGAGTTACCACCATTTGAACATGCATGGAATCTCTACATGACCTCTAAATATCAAGTACTTAAACATATAAGTGGTCATTATCTACTCATGCGAAAAAATGTCATCTAGATATGTAATGCGCAATATTCTTTAAAGACCACTAAAAGATACAATTAGAAAACATCGATACATTGCTAATCTATAATTTTATGTAATTTTTATCTATAAAGCCTTAGGTCGCTCAAATACCTAAAAATAATCTTGTACACATAATATTCCTATCATCATGGTTATATAGTCATATAGAAAATTGTATGTTTTTTATTCACTCTAACTTTTATCTATAACCCTTTCTTTTTATATAAATTGTTCTTTCTATAATCCTTTTTTCTATTTATAACTCTTTCATTTTTCTATAACCTTTTTCTCTATGACTCCTTTTATTTATTTATAGTATTTTTATGTTATTCATATTAAAATATTAAAAAGTTATGGTGTAGATACTCATTATAAGACTTATAATATAATTAATATACGTAAAAAAATGTTAAAGAATGTTATACTTGCACCAATTTACAAAGTATTTATATTATATGTTTAATATTATTAAAATATGTTAGTGTATGTTTACCTTCCTTTAGTAAACAATATAATATGATTATATTTTTAAACATATTGTTTAAATATATATTTTTATAGGAGTATCACAATTTATATAATTGTTGCAATATTTATTTAAAAATCATATGTGATCCCAGTTGAAAATAAGAACCTATTATTAGTTAAATAATAAAACCTTTTAAGTATTTTAGCTTAGTGTGGTTTTAAATTTTAAAATATGATTTGTTATAAAGTTATTTTTTAACTAAATTAGGTTTGAAAAGTTAAGGTTTTTTTTGAATTAAATGCATAATGTATCTTTTTGAACTAGTTGTTCTTTAAACTAGTGATACACTACAAAAAAAAAAACAAAAATTACCGACGAGACAAATCCATCGAAAACATCCAAAATATATCGGTAAATTAATTGTAGGTAAATTCATCGACAGAAATTAGGTGAACTGAAATTAGGGGAGGTATCCTAAGAGAGGTGAGGCCAAGTCTATAGGAAGATGGCTTGGAATAGTTGAGTTTAGAAGAATTATCCTAAGAAGATGGTAATATTTATTTTTATCATATATTTGGGCTTATTTTAATAATAAAATTAACTCTTTCTAAGCTTGAAGCCTGCTAAATCCCATGTTTTTATCATTTTTTGTTAATAATTTGATTTTTTTATAAATAATTAATCACTTGAGATTTTAATCAAATTTTACTCTAAATCCCATTACTTTTGTCAAATAATTCAATAAGGAGCAATGGGTAAAAAAGAGCAAGCTTTGAGCCCATGAAGAAGGAAATAAAAGATTAAATTAGATGTAGATCAACTCGCGCCCGACGCCACTTCAGGTGGGTCGGCTGTCAATTGGGCCAAAAGCTACATGTATTTGAAGTCGCGCCCGACACCACTTTAGTTACATGCTAACCTAGCTCCTTTGTGTATTTAAAAAGGTCTCTACATTAGGGTTAAACACTCTACTCCACTCTGCTCCATCTAAGTCTAGGAGTTAGAAAAATGTAACCTTGGGATGACGACTAGGATTTGGAGGGTTCCCTTTTCTCCTCTTTTGTATTTCCATATTTCTCCATTGTTCATTCTTCTCATCTTGTTAGAGTTGGTTGTAATCAATTGGATTCTAATGTAATCTTGAACTAAATTAAAAGTACTAGATGAAAGCTTGTGTTTAGGAACACAACATGATTCGTTTGTTGTCTTAAGACCCTTGTGACACTTACAAGTCTTTTCTATATAATTGATCAAGGAATTGAAGGTTAATAGGAAAAATTAGACTCATTCACCTAAGGAATTAGGGTTTGGATATTATTGTGGATTGACATTGACATTTGTTTGGAAAGAAGATAATTGTTTCATGCATGAGAGTGAGATTGATGAAGTTTAATACTAATAATTGCATTCCAGGTCCTCTCCATTATTTTTCCACATTCCAAGTGCTCACAATATACAAAAATATATTTTAGTTGTTTTTGCATAAATTTATTTTCTTTCTTATCAATTCAAATATTGGAAATAATTTATAGTCTAAATTTGTTATCAATTGTATTTATTATTGTGTATTGCACAAGTCCCTTGAGAGAAATCAATATATTTATTACTTGTTATATGAGTGACTGGTGGACTTTGAACCAAAAAGTGTTAACAGTAAACTCTTAGAACAAGTGAGGTGCAAAATGTGCAACATATCTTTACTTGTTCAAAAGTCATTTTTACAATTAATAGAGGGTCTTATTCATAAGAGACTACGACAACCAATGAGAGAAGATAAGAGAGGGAAATTCAAATTTGAATTTCCTTTAGAATAGGCACATCAAGTGACACTTGTCCACTCTTACTTTCCATATTTAAGCATATACTCAAAATGCAAGAAGTATCTCCCATATAAATTGGGCCTATGGTTTCTCTTGGGCTTGGATGAGTCAAATTTAAACCCTAACTAAGCCTTCTAACCCTAGTCTACTCAAAGCATCAATACAAGCCTAAAACCCTACATTACTTGGCCCAAATACAAGCCCTAAATGTCCTATCCTACTTAGTTTAAATACAATGCCCAAAAGTATCTTGTATTACTTTGTATAATACATCACACATTAGGGTTGACCCAATCTTTATATATCCTCCTTAACATTGCCCCAGTGGTTTGACCCTTGCTAAAGGTCTTCGATCATCAGATCATCAATAAGATGATATAATTACTAAGAGTTTACTAAGAGAGTCCTTTAATTATATTAAGAAAAAAAATAAATATGGTAGATTTTACAAACGCAACTTGATCAGATAATGTTGTGAATTAGAACGTGTAGGAAAATCTGTGAATAGTGAACCAAATGAATTAACCCAAATTTCTTTAGAATATGCACTTTTACATCAAAAATTGGAAAATTTCATACAAATTTGAGAAAAACTATCAAAGTAATTCAAAGTCTTACACTACAAAAAATTCTTGATTTACATACGGATTATTACATTCGGATTTTTATTTGTATATAAATTTAGCATTATATACGGATTTTATATACAGATTTTAAATACGGATTTATTATATACATATTTTACATACGAATTTATTACCTACGGATCTAAATCTGTATGTAATTACATACGGATCCAAATCTGTATGTAATTATCTACGGATTTTACATACAGATTCATTACATACGAATTTTACATATGGATTTATTACATATGAATTATATATACGGATTTTACATACGAATCCAAATCCATATGTAGTTACCTACGAATTTTTCCGTAGATAATATTAATAATTAATTTTATCAAAATTATAATTATTATTATTAACATTATTATTACTTTTAATATTACTACTAATTATTATTATTATTATTATTATTAATTACATTAACATTATTATTCTTAATAAAAATAAATAATATTATTAAAATTGGTATATATATATATATATATATATTATTAACATATATAATTAATAATATTATTTTAATATTAATATTAAAATTTTTAATAAGAGTAATTTTAATATTATATTATCAATATTACTTTAGATATTATATTTATTAATATTATTAGAATTATTATTAATATTATTATTATTATTAACTTATATGATTAAGAATATTATTATTATATTTAATATTATTTTTTAATTATTATTAATATTAATATACGGATTGTTATTAGGAATAATAGTATTAATATTATTAATATTGTTATTAATATTACTTTGATATTATATTTATT
>Ga0099824_1003946_pt1 | contig 21480 bp, 6 predicted proteins | sample SiratrowhiteBW_FD_76837 | JGI IMG/M metagenome (GOLD analysis project Ga0099824, IMG submission 76837) | Root nodule microbial communities of legume samples collected from California, USA - Siratro white BW | ecosystem: Host-associated > Plants > Roots > Nodule | place: USA: California... | reverse complement strand
TATATATATATATATATATATATATATATATATATATATATATATATTCATAAATATCCACTAATATAAATCATTCACAGATGTTTTTATACAAATCCTCAAAAAGTAATAAGACAAATAATAAAACATAATATTAAACAAAAAAAATAGTTGATAAGTAATTCCACACCCATACTGACCAAGTGATTAATGTGAGTCTAATTACATTCTTCTTTAATCTGTACCTAAGTTTTGTCATTTGTTTTCAAACTTATCTTTAATCATCAATCTTGAGAAATTTGAAAACAATTAATAACAATAATTTCAATAGATAGTCAAACCAAACACTGAAGTATGATTTTTTTTTCTTTCAATTCTGTTTTAATCCGAAGAGGCGGCATGAAACATAGGTTCTAGTACCTTGAAAAGAACAAAAATGTTGTCATCATCTATACATAAATTTAACCAAATAATTCAGCCTGGTTCATGCAGCAGTTAAGTTTCTTGTATTTTCTGAGAACACGATTGTTACGAACAAGATAAATGTTCCGATTGTCTTGTCGATGAAGCATGCACTGAATCATCTTGTTCCGATTGTCTTGTCGATGAAGCATGCACTGAATCATCACATGTTTAAGAAAAACATTTAAAGGAATATGAAGACACATGAAAACAGTGTAATGATACGAGAGAACAAAACCACGAAATCTACATCAAGGTGTACTAGACCTTTGCATTGCACAGTGATTGATTTAAACGAGTTAAATTACTTCCAATTTTCTCCCTTACTTTAGTTTACTAAAATATAAAGACGTGTCAAAATTTAAATAAAAGAAATATAATTTATAATATATTTTTCACTGCACATATTTGAAAAAGTATTTAAGAAGTATTGTATTTTTTCTTTTTTTTTTGTTGTGTTATGATATATTGTTTTGTTGTACATACTGTAGTGCATACTGCATATGTACACATTCATGATCCGTCATACTGTAGTGCATACTGCATATGTACACATTCATGATCGTTTGCATCAACAAGACACAGACATCAACAAGACACAGACCGATATTCTTCATACGTAACACCTACTATGAAAGTTACAAAAATATATTTCATTTGCACTCAAGCGAAAATCAAACTCCTTCCCAACTTCATTTTCTTAAAAGAAAAATAAAGAAAATAAACAAAATTTTTACATCAAAATAAAAAAATAGGTTCCCTCCTAACAAACACTTCTTTATTGTCATTAATTTGAGGGATGAAAATTACATTCAATTTGAATGAGGTTGATGAATCTGTCAATTCATTCTTAGTATTATCTTCTGCTATGACGGTGAAATTAATGTCCTCCAAATTTGTGAACCAATTGTTTGGCTAATTGGCCAATTTAGATTTCTAGGTTTAGAAGTCTGAGCATCTCCTTCAACACGTCTTACACAAATTTCCATCAATAAATTAGACAGTACAGTACATGACTAACCACAAATTCCCATCAATAAATTAGACAGTACATGACTAACATTTATCCTTCTCTGAGTTCCTTACAGCCAGATTTAGTCCATGTGTTACATATAGAGAGGCTGGGTGTCTGATAATTTATAATATGTTATCAGACATTTAGAAAAAACATAACTCTGAGGAAACTAAGCCTTTCTGGGACCATATCAAAGTACCGAAGTGGTCCTTTCCGACTGAGATTTACAAGATCATTTCTAATCATTACCTACATAAAATGACAATGACATTTATAAGATAGAACCCCACATAATAACCATTCAACTTTGGCTCTTCAAAACTAATAGGTCCGCCAATAAAAGTTGTAATAAATCATTCTTGGAGAAAGAACGTTAAATAACTACCTTTTATAATGATATTAGAAAAACTCAGCAACCAGGTTAACTACCTTTTATAATGATATTAGAAAAACTCAGCAACCAGGTTCGAAAATCTTTCATCCTGACTTTCAATTAGTACCAACAAAGGGTAATTTTCACCAAAGGCTGAATCAGCTGTACGAATAAAACCAATCCCCACACAAAAACCCTACTTAAAGTTGAAAAAACTCACATTATGCAGTACATGAGAATTAGGAGAGGATCACCCCACAAGCAGATTTCTAAAATTGAAACCGTCCCAGGACAACATTGCAACATTGCTATGAATAAAACGCCCCCATTGATATTATACACAATTCATTATATATGTGAACTATTCAATAATCACTGCCTCTGAGAACAGTTATTCAGTGACTGGCCTTGCAGGAGAAAGGTCAATAAAAAAATCTGTACTTGTTGTATGCATATTATGCATGAGAATAATAGAAAAATGATGGGAGAAGTGAGAAACACATCCAGTGTTCACGTGAAAATATCATTTGTAATGTTGAAGTGGTAAAATATGAATTCTGCCATATACACTTCCAGCAACCAAGCTTGTCATAACTAAGATCCACTGTAGGAACACAGAATGAGACACAAAATTTGTGCTAGTAACCGGCATTGTAAGATTTCTACCTTGTACAAAAATTACATTTCAATATACATATGAATATATAAAAACATTTGTGAACAAAATAACATTTTAAATTGAATTACTATTAGCATTTTATTAAACTTAGTTTTAGAATACATGGCAGATCCTACTCAAAATACAAACAAATTAATATCCAAACACATGCATTACACTTGAATTCTAGAACAAAGAATGAAAGAACCACACCATCCAACAAAGGTTTGGGTACCAGGCTTTGACAGACAAAAAAAAAACAGGATGACACACTGAAAGACAATAAGTTCAAAAGGATTCAGACTGAGAGTTAGACACAATAGCTCGCTATAGAGTGCAGAGCGGCCCCTGTCCCCTACAGGGGCTGCTGTAGCATAGAAGTTTAGTGTAACAGCCATAGTAGACCAAAATAGTAACAGGGACATTAAGGATTTGTCTAACAGAGACATTAAGGATTTGTTCTAGGGTTATGTTTGGGATTCTATATTCCAAAATTGAAATCTATAGATGTAATAAAATAGTGAAAATGGCGCAGAAGACTTCGATTTAGAAGATGATGATTGATGGTCCTATCTAGGAAACTTGTATTTGACTTTTGTTAGTATTTGCTCATGTTTTATTCAAGAGTTAAGACATCTATGAATTATTGTAGTTAATTATTAATATTACAGCATATAAACTACAAAAAATTCAACATAGCAACTATCCTGCTATACACTCTGAAGGGTTTAAAACATGTATATTAGGTCAATAACAGCTCACTTAGGTTGTGTGTCATAGCTTAACCAATCAGCGTCCAGGTTGTCCACTCATGAAAGATCACTGTTTCCTGTGATTTTACAAGCTTACCTAGACATATCAATAAAATCCCACCAGAATATGATATTCAGAGTGAACAGAACTCAAAAGGAGTGTGAAAATCGTGGGATCATTCCATCCATGAGTAAACATGCAAGTTTTCAATCTAGCAATAAGACTAAGAACTTAAAGTATAAGTATAGATGCTGACAATTATCAGATACACAAATCAATTAAATAATCTCTTCCCCTACTCAATACTGTCTTGGTATTTGATTTGGATATTAAATTATCAAAATAAAACAATGGAGAGACCTAATAACAAGTTATAATCACAACACATTCACTCCTCGTTAGCAACAAATCCAATTTAAGGCATCATGTCAATTGCCACATATTTTCTACTTTAACTATGTTGATCACTTCCATGGGGCAAGTATATCAAATGTCTATTATAATCAAGATAACTTATGTAGATCTAGCACCATTCAAGTTGTATTTTGAACTCTTGGCTGTCTTTTAGTTGGCCGGAAGCAATTTTTAACTAACATATCACTAGAAATAGTTACTTTCAATTATCTTAAAAAAAAGTTAAACTCCATTATACTTCATCTGAGAAAAAAAAAAAAAAAACAGAATCACGTGGAAGGCATAAACTGACATTCATCAGCAGCACCAGCAAAACACTTCATCAACCACTTGCCTCCAAATGAAATTTCTCAATATAAATACCGAAATGGCATTCACCCAAACCCTCAAACACAACATCGTACCTTGCGCACCAAAACATGCACACCTCTCAAACTCAACACACTACTACCTCAAAATTACAGGGAAAACTATCTGAAGTCTACAAGAATCAGAACAAGTTTGATTTGATTATCCGACGATTAATTAGGTATTGGTGAACTGCAGTGAAAAAACTCACGAACATACTATTAATGCCGAAGCAGGGAAAGGAAGGAAGGCAATTGAGAAGGCATCTCTGAACACAGATTTGATAAAAACAAAGTGAGATCCGATTCTTTACAAGGTAAATGGAAAGGATCAAAGATTTTAAATTAAGAAAATAAAAGGAAAAGGAAAGGGGGAAACTAATCATACTTCTCCCTCCAAGAGTAAACAAGAAAAAAGACCCAGGAGAGGGCCAAGAGAAGGTCACCGACAGTCTGGCGGAGCCAATCCCAGGCGAGATCCTCGACCTTGCGTTCGAAGTAGATCCTCCACATGGCCATGAAGAGGTGGAGAAGGGTGCAGCCCTTGGCGAAGAAGACCTGAAAATCGCGATCCCTGACGAAGGAGACCATGAAGAGGAGGAGGCCAATGGCGACGAGGAGAAGGCCGGAGAAGGAATCGGAGGTCTTAATGAGGAGCTGGTCGTGTGGCGTGGATCCCAAGAGCTTGGTGGCGGCCTGGACTCCGTGGCCGAAGGTGTAGACCTCCTTCATGTAGAACATCATCAGCGCCCCGCACGTGATCGCTATGAGCGAGTGCAGGATGCAGATCACCATAAATGCCGACGACGACGATGCCATTCGCATTCTCACTCTCACTCTCACTCTCACTTCTTCTTCATCTCTCAAACCCTAACTCTCCACTCTCTCCCTCATTCTTCTTCATCTCTCTCTCTCTGCGCTTCTCATCCAAACCTCGCTGCTAATTAAACTATTGATTATTTAGGGCAAAAGATTCTATCAGTGTGACGTAAGTAAGATAAGGATCCACTGGGACCCTCTGTTCCTCCACTGTCAAGTCAGGATAACATTTTGCTGCCAGAGGTAAATAATCAAATTTTATTTTCTAGTTTTCGTCAAGCTTTTTTCACTATCAAACTTCATTCTTTCCGCAAGAGATGCGAGGTTCCACCACTCGTACATCCGAATTTTCTTCTATAGTGATACATCGATCTAATTTCTATTTTTTAATAGTTTTTAAATCAAATAAACAGATAATGCAAAATAAAATATATTTTAAAAAATTATTGTTTTATAACTTTTTTATCATAATATTTGATGATAATTCACATTATTTTTTAAGAAAAAGCCTTTTGCTCAAGTGATTTAATTGTATAAGTGGATATGGGTAAACGGAAATTTGAACAACATTTAAGGTATTTTGTTATGAAATAAAATAATTACATTTTAAACATCTAAATTTAAGATTTGATAGGAGTCTGGTGCACCCATTTGTGTGAGTGACGTTGGGAGACCATCAATAGTGATGAGCGACGATGGTGAGAGAATTGACGGTGGTGAACAACGGTGGTCGAGAATCAACGGTGGTGACAGCAGCTTCGGTAACAGCAGTGGCGAGATTCAAGAGATATGAGATTCAAACTCACTGCTTCTTAACTCTTGATGGAATATGCTAGATAGCAATTTAGATAAAATCTCAAAACATATAAATCCTAAAAATAACTCTAAGCGTGACGAATTTTTTTACATTTAATCACATTAGCACCATATAAAATTGTAAAATTGGTATATAAAGTTGTAAAATGGGTATATTGTCAAAGTATAACTACACTATAAAAAAATTTGCAAATGGTCTCTCTTATTGCTAGTTATTCGTAAGCACGTTTGAAGTATAACATGTAACCCAATCAAAATAGTGCGCATCATGTAAATTTCTTCGAACAGGTTTACTTATTCTCATATCTAGAGGATGGTCTCTCTTCTCATAGTTCTTAGAATACAACATGCTCATCAAATCTAATCAATTATTGATCTTTGCCGACATTTGTCATCGATTTGAAAATTAATTGAAAGCAAGTGAGAATGGTTTGACCCATGAGCTAAACCCAACAGGTCCAACGTCCAAATCAGTTTATAAAAGAATAAATGGGAAAATGGAAAGCTTGGTGGAAACTTCCTCTCATATATGTGTAGAGGCAAATCAAAAGGGATTTATTTCTAGTAATGCAACATACACTAGTAGCTCATGATTTTTTTAATTTTAAAAATTGTAGTGGTCTGATTTAATTATTTATGTTGTCAAGGACTATAAGTAATTGTTTACCAAAAGTAATCCTTTGTTTTTAAGAGAAAAAATAATCGTTTTTAAGAGTTAGGAAAAACGTAGTTAAACTAATATTTGAAGCGATGATTTTTTATGCATAAACAATAAGTATATATTAGTTGGTAAGGATATCCAGCAGTCTGTGATTTTTGAGAGCAAAATTTTAGTTACTCGTGAAAAAGTGCGTAAAGTCTTCAAAAAGAAAAAGAAAATAAATCAAATTAATATTCTAATCTGCGAAATGTTTGAGATGAATTAAAAATATAAATTACATTTTATATTTATGCTAAAATTTTATATTGTGACAGAAAGTTACTTTTAGTAACATGTTTCTAAAAAAATTAAAATAAACATGAAAAATGGTTTAAATTTTGAGATGGCTACAAAAATTATTTAAAAATAAAAAATACCAAATACATAGCATTAGAATAGGACACTTAGACTACAATTTCATTTTGTTTCCTTTAGCAACAGTATTTCGGAAAAATGGAGTTCAATGACAGTTTCAACAGAGAAGCAAGAGAGGGAAAGAAACTTTAGTTATTAAAGAGTAAGAAAGGATGTTGATGGAGTACAAATGGGAGCAAGAACTACGCTTTATCCTATATTGTAATGAAACAACAGAGTGGGTTGCCACTAGTGAGGAATTTGGTCGCAAGTGACAACCCTGATATGATAATTATTGAGGATTTTTTTTCTCTATGTACAACAAAAAATTAATAAGCATAAACGAATTGCACAAAGTAAAAAGAATGAGAGCACACAACACTGATCTTCCCTCAGGGCTGCTATGCTAGGGAATGATTTGTGTAGGTGAAATGTCAAAAACCCAAATCATCAATCATATACTCACACTTTCAAAACTGTATAATTTGCTTCTGTATTTATGTCCCTGCCTCCGGCCACAACTTTCCGATGGCGCCTAGAACTCGGTCTCCGCTCTCTCCCGTGCTTTCCAGGGACCCTCCTAACAACCTTTTCCGGTGATGTTTCATGCACACTATGCAATGGAGAAGGTGGAGGCTTGCGAGCAACTGCCACCGGAGCAGCCAGACGTTCCAATATATCCCTATGGTATTTCTGTAACCAACAAAAACATAATCATCAGTGGCAATGAAGTTGTCTTCATTTTTCATCAACATGTTTCCTAAGTAATTATCAAACTATCTTTTTATTGAAAAAACTAACGAACTCATCATACATATGTTAGAAACCAGAAAAAAGAGAAGCCTCTGGTCTGAGGTTGTTTTACACAAACGAAATAAAATATTTACCTGAACAACAAAGTTGCGTCTTTCACAATCCAAGAACATGAGTAAATGAAAATCCACCCTGGACAAAAGTTTATCCCTGACAGTTGAGAAACTAATCTGGTCTCTAGAAGTGAATCGGTCAACTTCATTGAACCAGAGACAAGTAAAAAGGTTGCTAATGGGAACATGCTCTCTTACGATTACACATCCTTCGGGAACATCTGCAATTTAGCCATCAAGGTTGAGAAATGAACCAGAAACAGGTGCATGTCATCCAACAGGGAAATGAAGTTTAGCTTACCGCTTATAAGAGGAAGTTTGGCCTCTGTATATGGAGTCAGTCCCTCATTCTTGTAAAACTCGATCTGAAAGTCAATAGAGGCATTATCATACTTTCCAGCGGCTTTATTTGCCTCAGCCTCAACAAATACATCGAAGCGTCTATAATGTTTAGAAATTGCAAAAGTTGCATTCTTCCTCCACAAAAACCTAAACAAAGATGAGAGCAATAAGGTCATGAAATATCTATTCTATCAAGACAATCCAAGTAAACTAGCAAAAAGTATGCATATGAATGACAGTGGGCTGCTGTAGCACAGAACCTTGTGACCAAACCAAATAGGGTGTCATGGTTCACAGACCTAAAAGGATTGTCACCAAGCCCATTCGTTTCAAGGATTTATTTTGCAATTTGCACACTCATTGTGTTATTTTCTAGATTGTGTTATTTTCTGTTATTATGCTTCTTTTTATTGTCTACTGTCAGTTTGTTATTTCATATATACCAGAAGTTTCAATTCTGTCATTCATTCCTTAATTTGTGGGTGCCCAATGCATCTAGAGGGCCATCCCTTGTATATTCACTGACATGAATGAGAATAGCAGAGAATCAATTACTCAGAAAATCTTATTTTTCTTTTGTTATTGGAGGCTTCCATGTCCTTCAATTTAAAGAATATCCGTGACTACAAATTTTGGCGCTTGCAAGCAGATACTCGCTTCAAAACCCTCTAGGTCGGAGGAGTCGATCAAGCTTCTCACTCAAACTCAGGCCAATCTCACTTCCCATAAATCATATTCAGGGAGATACCCCTGAAAGAATATATAAAAATTTAATAACCTCAACCCTGATTTTCGTTCAAGATAGATTTTAAATGGTCTTGATCACAGGGAATTTGGATAACCATCCAACCAAGATGGAGACAATAGTTGGCATAGAGCATAAGGAAGAGAAGGATCTAAAAAGGAAAAGGCAAAACCAACATATAAGGCAGTGAAGATGCAAGAGAAGGAGAAAAAAATAATAAAGCAACAGAAGAAGCGGCTAATAATAAAATTTTAGTTTCCAAATAATTGTTTTATACGCTGAAGTAGGCATTAGGCAAGATTCTAGTACTCCAAAGCAGATACATTGAAGATATAACCCTGTAAAGTATGTCCTAGTGATACGTTCTTGAAGGGGATAACTGAAAACTCTATTTATGCTAGCTGCTAGAGTACTAACGCTGGTGAGACAGCAACTTGAACAAATGCCTATGTAGCATAGAAACAATTTATTATCCTAGTTCACAATAAGAGCAAGCTGAGATGAAGACCTCTGATCCAATATTATACAGAACATGTATTGATTTACCTAGCCAGCTGTCCTGGGCGTGTACACTTTGTATGGGCATAGCTTTGTTAGGCCAGATGGGAATTTCTAGATTTAACAGTCTAAATGGTATTTTAGAATCTGGAAGTTAAGGAAGACAGTGAATGACTCAAACATGGTTTATTAGGAGCTCAATATTGTTCCTTTATGGAGGATAAATTGGAACCGGCACTTTAAAGACTATCTATTCCACATCTTGAGTTTTAGCAACCATATTAAAGGCAACAAACTCTATTGTCAAACCAGTTATAAGTTTTTATCATTAGAACTCATACCAACATTCACCAAAACATCTCAACTAAAGACAAATATAGAAGCATTTTGTCGTCTAGAAAGATTAAGATGTCATCTTGTGTGGGAAGGAAATAACAGTTGAACTTCCAGAATTTTTAATGCCCTGTTATGAAAGAAAGAAGCAGAAAAATATGTAAAGAGAAACAACTACACAGGAAAATATTGTACAATTGAGACATTAAATGAAAAATTCAGAAATAACCTCCTGGTAAAACCAAGAAACATACTACTAGTACTAAAATATATCAAGCCTCAAATCTCCTAGTGCATATGTACTAGTAAGCAGTATCATTAAGGTGGAAATAAAATCATGAGTCGATTCTGCACAAGCAGTATACTTCATATAACTTGAGAAGAATTAGAAAGGTGAATCTCACATCAGACAAGATACAGATGTAGGACTGAAATGAGATCTCAACACAGCTGTCACATTTAAAGTGAATCAGTATATAGCATTAAAGAGTAATAATATACCTTTCAAGGATTTGATATGGATCAACAACAAGCTCAAGCTTTCCATCAAGCCATATAGAATAGCGGGCATTTGGAACCATTCTATGCAACAGAAGCTTTGGAATCTGCAGAAAAGGTAGCTTATGTTACAGGTACATAAAAATACTACGGTATGAACAAGAAATTACAACACTTTCTGAGTGATGTGTGTGTGTGTAATGGTAATTTTCAATTCAAACCATAACTTTAAAATGATATTTGAAAGAAAAGAATTGTCCCAATTCATCTAAGTTTCTATTTTATTTCCCATTCTGGGCTTCCATTTGTGTATCAGGCAAGTCATTGTAACATTATTTCCTATAACGTAGATTCTACAAATATGAAACCCCGGCCAACAATATTATATTTCCATAGAAATAACCAAATCCTAAAGAAAAACGTAACTTTCTAAAGCTTCAGCAAGAAATATCACTAAAAACCAATATGTTAATTTCATGGTGCTTGTTGACGTATAATTCTCACCTTCCCAGAGCGTCTTGCATCTGTATAAGGAAGATTACGAGCAACAATAATTCTCCACAAACCAATCTTCTTGCTAATTCCCAGTCTGCCGGAACTCCTCAGATATTTTTCTGTTTCTTCATCAACAAACATAAGAAAGCACACTGTCTCCTTTGAATAATCGCTTATATTTGTTGGCTCATTTATCACATCAAAATTTCCTGAACAGATTTAATTCGTCAGAAACATACCAAATTAAACATCTAAATGATAGCCAAATCACATAATACAAACCAAATATGGCCGATGCAACAACTATGCCATGACACCGCTCCATTTCGAGGAGGTCATCTTCATCGATGTCAAATCCTGTGTTGCGGCCAGGTTTAGTTCCTCTAACAAATCTGAATGATGTACACATGCAACAGTGTAGATGCAGAATGGACATATGTGAGTAAAAGGATACGAGAAATACCCTCTATTACTGAAACAAAAAAATTATAACCACAAACAACCTTCTTCAGTACTCAGACAAACATAAGGGAAACATCCAACAAAATACAAAACATACCCACAGTGCACACTCATTGACTCTCGTATATCAAAAGATTCATTTCTCTGCCTCAAAGTAGGGTATCCACCAAAGTCCGAACCACCAAATTCACCATCCCTGCTAAGAGTTTCCTCATAGATAAATGATAAGTTCTTAAGTACTGGAGAAGGAGACGGCCACTTTGGCTTAAGTGCAATGGCTTCCTCCACAGGAAGGTAACATACCGGGCAGGCTGAAACACAAATAAGCAAAACATTAAGGATAATGTCACTAAAATATCCATATGCCTTCCATATCCTCATGAACTACACGAGCTCAAAAGAACTGACTGACTCTATAAGGATGAGGGACAAGATTCCAACACCTTTTAACTAATATAAGGCATTTGAAGAAACAATATGGTAAAACAAGAACTTACGCCGTGGCCCGGTTCGCTTTTTGTCTGCCGGTGGAGGAGGAAGTGTGAAACTATTACACGGATGACCAGAAGGAAGAGTGTAACCCAGAAAATAGCTTGGGGGAGGAGGAGGTAGAACTAAAATTGTGGAGAAGTCCAAGATGTTTGAAGTAGAGATCACAGATGGAGAATCAACCATAGACATACTTCCATTAACACTAATGCTATTATGCACACCGTTTCCCTCCTGTGAATCTTCACCTGTAAGCAAGCCAAATCACAAAAACTAAAACATGTGAATCACAAAAACAGGTTTCCTTCCTTCACATTAGCAAGACACATGGCATGCATGATGCATTCCCACAAGTCCATAACCAATCAATCAAATTCAAACACATGTTAACACAATCACATTATTATTAATTATTAAAGCTAAAAAGTTAGATATGAAAGGAAGAAGAGAAAGTGGGGAACCTTTTCCAAGGTACAAAACCCAGATGAAAACAGCAGCGGAGATGGCAAAGAGAAAGAGCATTCCCACCTTCTTTCTGCCTGCAAACTTGAAGATCCAATGGAAGAACCTGTCTTTCTCCTTCAGCATCTTGGGAGGCTTTCGTGCTGATTGAATTGGCGATACACCGTTGAGCTGCAGCAGCTGTTGCTGCTTCTCCAAAGAGCCATAACTCCCAGAACGAATACCCAATGACCCACCACTCATCTTAATCGCTGTGAACCCTCACACGCCCCTCTCATTGCCCTCTCATCGAAACTTCCCTCATTTCAATGGAATTGCACTTTGGCAATGCCACTCTCACTTCCAACTCAGCAACACACAGAAAACCAATTGTGGGATTTCTTTTCTACCAGTGACTGTTAGAACAGAAACGCAAAACAAAGTGGCAGGAGCAGGGGAAATCAAATCGAACAACTGCACTTAGAAAAGCCAACAGAAATTCGATTGTGCCGCACTGAGACAAAAACTGGGTCCCTAGCAAAATTCCCCCTTTCTTCTAAACAGGGAATGAATCAAGCTTTTTTTTTTCTTTTTTTTCTAATTGACCCAGTAGGGTTTTTAGCTGAGAAAATCTGAGTTTTCTGAAATCTGAAACTGGGAAGAAATCTGGGATCAAAAAATTCAATTGATATTTATACATAAATTTTGTATATAAATATTTATATATTACTGTTGATTCTGAAAAGTGACGGTCCCGGAGTAGCATATTTACAGGATGACATTTACTATTTGCCAAATTATGGAGAAAACATTTTTAAAGTGTTGAATATTATATCATGTACAATTAATTCATTTTTTATTGTAGCTGCTGGTCAATATTATTATTATCTTTAAGGCTAATTTTTAGTGTTGTTAATGATGAATAATATTCTATACCTTATATGCATTTGAAAAAGTATATCAATTTTTAATAAAAATTAATAGCTCTAATAAGGCACTAATTTCTATTTTAATATTTCATTTAATACTTTCAGTATTTGGGAAGTAAAAAAGCTAATGTAAAAATAATGTAAACACAAATTTGTTTCGAATCAAAAAATTCGAAACAATATGTTATATATATATATATATATATATATATATATATATATATGTGTGTGTGTGTGTGTTTTATTTTTTTGTCTAAGTTTAAAACAGATGTAAAATTAATGAGGATAATTGTAGTGAGGAAGTAGGAATTAAAGTGGGGGAACCTGATAGTGAGGTGATGAGAGAAGGATGGGTAGAGTTGTTGAATGAAGTGGTCCTATTTGATGCAATGGTTATATTTATCCAATTTTTATTTTTTACAACATATACTTTTTTTTCGACTTAGATCTTTGGTTTAGGTCAAACTAGTTCACTTTTTTTTTTTTTTAAATTAATATTTACTGTAAAGGGAAAAAATTATCAGACCAAATAGGTCCAATGATATTAAGGTCACAATTATTTACTTAAATTAGCTTGTTGAATTGAATCAAATTGACTTGATCTTGATATTTACAATTAGATTGTTAAGGAAAAGCAAATACGTTGTGAAGGAAAAGGTAGAATAAAAGTATCAATAAAATAAGAAATACTTGAAAAAAATACACAAGTACTAATTGTTTTGCAATTCTAAGGTATAACCTTTGTTAACAAATGAGATTTTGGAATTATAAAATGTGATAAATGAATATATTATTTATGAAGGACGTATTTAGATAAGGTAATAATTCAGTAATTTTAATCTAATAAATATATAATAGGGAAGGTATCATTAAAATATTAATGAATTGTCAATGTATTTAGTTAAAAGATATGATAAAATATTCATAATTCAATGACAGAGTAATAAATAAAACAAAAAGTATTATGAAGTGAGAGTAAGTCAATGTTTAAAAAAATAACGCTATCTATTATAGAAGAAAAAATATTAAATAAGATTTATATTTAAGACAACAATTATAATAATAGATGTTAGTCTTATTAGACGAAATTAATACAAGCCTTACGAAAATAGTCAAACATTATATATTTATTCTTGATATAAATTAATGATCCTAGTAAACTAAATATGTGATTATACATGTTTTGATGTTAATTATTATAAATAAAATACTACCCTTTTATTTTAGTATGCATGTAAAATGATTTCAATTGTATTTTTGAAGTATAATTTATAAACAGAAGTATCCAAAGTGATGGTCCCAACCAAATTTTAACGTTATCTATTGTTTTCTGTGTCATTCAGGTAAGAATACATTAATTTTAGTCTAATAAATATATAAAAGGGAAGGTATCATTAAAATATTAATGAATTGTCAATATATTTAGTTAAGAGATATGATAAAATATTCATAATTCAATGATAGAGTAATAAACAAAACAAAAGGTATTATGAAGTGAGAGTAAGTCAATGTTTAAAAAATAATGTTATCTATTATAGAAGAAAAATATTAAATAAGATTTATATTTAAGACAGCAACTATAATAATAGATGTATATTAGACGAAATTAATACAAGCCTTCTGAAAATAGTCAAACATTATATATTTATTTTTGATAGAAATATCCTAGTAAACTAAATATGTGATTATATATGTTTTTACGTTAATTATTATAAATTAAATACTACTCTTTTATTTTAGTATGCATGTAAAATGATTTCAATTGTATTTTTGAAGTATAATTTATGAACAGAAATATCCAAATGTGATGGTCCCAGCAAAATTTTAACCGTTATCTACTATTTTCTGTGTCATTCAGGTAATAATACAGTAATTTTAGTCTAATAAATATATAATAGGAAATGTATCATTAAAATATTAATGAATTGTCAATGTATTTAGTTAAAAGATATGATAAAATATGGCCTTCTGAAAATAGTCAAACATTATATATTTATTCTTGATAGAAATGATCCTAGTAAACTAAATATGTGATTATAAATGTTTTGATGTTAATTATTATAAATAAAATACTACCCTTTTATTTTAGTATGCACGTAAAATAATTTCAATTGTATTTTTAAAGTATAATTTATCAACAGAAATATCCAAAGTGATGGTTCCAACAAAATTTTAACCATTATCTAATGTTTTCTGTGTCATTCGGGATTTATTCCTTGAATTATATAAAGTAATTTTCTTATTCGGTAAAACTTATAGTCAATATTGTTGCTTCATTATGCAGAATAGTTTCGTTGTCTTTTCCTTTCTTCAAAACGTCACTCATTAACACCCTAACAAAATGACAAAATACAACAACCCTAATTTCTTCCACTAACGTGAGGCAAAGATAACATTAAGTTAAACAATAAAATCAATCTTAAACGAGTTAGTAATGGACTAATTTTGGTTTTGCTTAATAGCATATCAAAGAATTCACGGGATGAAAGTTGTACATAGCCATTAGTAATAATTTTGTTTGGAATTATGCAATTAATTGCTTGCATGAACACTAAATCAACATTGAGTACTTTTTTTATATATAGAAAACTAGAGTTACAAATAAAACGAACACCTGTCATGATTAAAATAATAATTAAAATTTGTTACTAATAGCTAGTTTAACACGTGACAGAGCTAAAGTTGGTAATACTAATTTACTTTTCAATGCCGTAATTGAATTTGGTAGTGTTATTATTAGCGTTTAACGCGATAAGAAGTAGTTAAGATTGGTGTTGCTAGTAGCTAGTTAAAATTATTTTTAATTAAAAACCTAACTCACATTGATTTACTAAGTTTGTTTGTAGTAATCAATACGACAACTATAATTATAAAATACGGCAACATTATTTTGTCTAAGAAAATACACTTAAACCATTTTTTGAAGAAAATTTCATTTTTTAATAACAAAATATATAAAATTATTTTCATTTATGTGCTATTACAAAACACTTATCATGATAAAGTTAATTTTTTTTCAAATAATTATATATTGTCAAATATAATTTGATATGATCAAAATTTTAATTAAACTAATTTTTATAAGATGAAAAATATCTAAATACAGTTGAATACATTTTAAAAAAAAAAAAGGTTTTTCATTTGTAGGAGAGAACTAGTCCCCAAAACTATTGATTCCATATGATTTGTGATTTTTTTTTTCTATTTGTGTTTGAGAGTGCAATTGTTGAAGAAGCTTTCTACTTTTGTAATATACAAGCAAGTTGCATGTAATGCCAATTTCACAAATAAACAACCTCGAGTGAGCATAGGACACCATGTCTTGCGTTTTCAATACGAATAACACAAAATATTTAAAAATATAACATTGTAGAATAGAAAAAATAAATTTTGTTGATATCCTTATAATAGGTATAGAGTAACATTCATGAACTCACAGTATATATTTTGTAAGATCGTCAAATTTCACGATGGTAATACAATTTATAAGAAAATTACTATAAAAATCAATAATTTATAATATATGACCTAGAAGTTTGTTACGGGTGTGTATTTACTGTTACTTTTCATATTTGTCCAAAAAAAAGTGAGAATTATTTAAGTGATTATACAACATAAAATGAGTTAAAAAAAAATATAGTGGACATATAATGAATAATTACAATATTGAAAGTTAAAAATACAAATTTTCATATATCAAATATCCTTAAAGAGGAACATCGGTAAAGTATTTTTACTAAGATCTCTTCATATTTTTAACACTCTCATCATTGTCCTATTACCAGAATATTTTCTACAATCATTACATCTTATGTTTTTTCAATCAAAGAAAAATTTGGCTAAGTATTAAACTTATTAGAACTATCTACAAAACTATCATCCACCCTACACTTCCTATTATCACTACTCATCCAACACAAATTGAGATTTTATTGTAACAAACAAATTAGAATAATTAAAAAATAGATATTAGATTTAAGTAATCAAATCCATAAACTTTGAGGACAATTTCTATACCAGCTATAAATGTTAATTGTTAATAATAAAAACCTTCATTGCATTAAACAACTCTCGTAGAAAAAAAAAATGAAATTATATAATTTAAAAAAAAGATGAAAACTGAGAAATAACGTTGCACTCTATAAATGTTCAATAAATACCTTCAAGTCCAACTAAAGAAATAACTTAAATAAAAAAATAATAATTTTTTCAAAGGATTCAATTACATAAATTTTTTGTTTAGATATCTGTTAGTTAGTGCACTAAATTTTCAAGAATCAATTTAGATATTTATGCATAATATAACATTTTTAAAAGTATATATGCTTTGGAAATAATTTTTAATAAAAGGTGTTAAGAGTCACCCATATCTTATCTTATTATATGAGCTTGTCTATTTTTAAAAAAATAAAACCTCTCAAAGTTCAACTTATCCCTTTAAATAAGAGTGGACCTCCATATTATACTTACGTTTCATCGGTCTCTTATATGTATACAGTGACATGAGTTGTAATCAAACTATTAATTAAAAGTTTAATTGGCTTAATAAAGTGGAACATTATCCGAATCAATATTTTAAAGTTAAATTATTTAATTTTGACCCATTTAATTCATAACTACCAAAAAGTTGATTCTGGTGCCAAACTTTTATAGAAGGTGAAATTAAACCATTAAACCGTTAAAGCATTTAATGTTATCTTTTCTAATAGTGTACGTTAATGACTTCTGAAGAACTTTGAAAAATAAGGAAATATGTTTTTTCATAAATTAAAAATAATCGGGTCTAATATAACCGGTCGGGCTAACAAATTAACTATTATCCATGTGAAAATGAAAATTATATATGACACTATGACTTTGTCTACTTTTACATATTGACTGGTCGAATGTGTTAGATGGTTTTTAATTTTATATTCAATAATAGTTCATATATTAAAATAGAGTATAGTTTATATTTACAGTTCACTTTATTATATATAATTACACAATACTTTAAAGCTTTTAATCTGTAAGTGTGTAAGTTTGTATTTTAAGTTAAACGTTAAATATAAAATTTTAAAATTTAATCTTCATTACCTGTAAATTAAAAGAATTTTACTTATGAAGTTTGGTTACCATTCAATATAAAAGAAGTGTTGTTCAAGTCAACATATTTAATTTTTAATATTTTTGTTACTTCAAAAGTTTTCTCAACAAAATCTATAGTGAGTTTTACTTAATCTTCTCTCTCAATATTATTAACTATATTTTATTTCACTCGTTTTGATTTAAACTTGAAATTATTTGATTTGATATGTTTATTCGCTCGATATGTGTCTCTATATACTCGTATGATCTAATAAGGGTATTTTGATTTTGAAGTTTTTAATTACATAACTTAGTAGTACTTTATGAGTGAGAAAAAAAATACGTTTGGAAATGGTATAAGAATATTGCAAATAGAATGAGTGGTCCTATTATCCAAGTCGTTGGCAACATAAAGGGGAAACAAAAGGAGAAAAAGTACTGTAGTGAAAAAAGACTAGTCATATAAATATATTTTTTTACATGTTTTTTGTATAATTTTATAAGATTTTCTTCAATATATAACTAAGTATTGTTTGTAGAATTTAATATTAATAATGTCATAAGCAAAATTATGGAAAAATATTTTTTATTGTATTTATGAGTAAACTCTATAACCCACAATTTTTCGACATGGGTGCAGTTTGTTAAAATTAAAACCCGTTTAAGATTAAAATATACATATGAATTTTTTTTAATGCATGTACGAGTTTAATTAGTCAGATTCAATCTCATACTCAATTATATATCTTATATTATTACGTTGTTAGTTAACTCATTTGTTTTTAATATTTTATGTCAATATGAAAAATAGATAAGTATATCGTTTTAACCAAATGGTATTTGCAACCACATTGAACATGGATTGTATCTTATTTCTTATGACTTTTCTTCTTACCATAATACAAAATCTTCATTTTTCAACCAATTTTTTTAATTATTCATAAAACTCAAACCTAATATATTAAGAAAACCAAATTTAAGTATCTTTTCAACCATCGACTTGACGGTATATTTAGAGCACTTGCACGTGATAATTTAATATTTCACAAGATTACTCCAGCAAGGAAGGACCACATTGATTTACAAGCTACTTTATATAAAACTTGTTTATCTCTAACAGAGTTTTACTAAGCATAAAGAAAATCTGAATGATCCTATAAAAGGAAAAATTATTAACATTTTTCTATGCATGCTTAGTCTTTGTCATAACAACCATCCATTGGAATTTGTTTTCGAAGTCAAAAACTTGTTTTCTTTGAAGACGTGAGACTCTTGAAAAGCTGAAAGAGAATAAGAAAAAGACGCAACCCATTTGGAAAGCAACAGCTAAGCCTCTTTGTTCCACCATAATCAAATCAAATTATACAAATTCCAACTATGTTTCATTGCATGTCTAATCATAACCCAATTGCTACATTGAGTGATTATGAAAACTAACAACCTCTTAAGCAATGCCATGCATTCGCATTTTCTACTTGGTTTGAGTGCAAGATAAATTCTTGAAATGGAAACAAGCACTCTAATATATTTAAATTAATAAATACGGTTAATAATACCTTTCTTGAATCATAATGTATTTTTGTAACTTTATTGATGGATAGAGTAATAGCCATGGCTGTTTAATATGAAACTTAGAATTAAAGGAATTTAGGGTTGTGATGACAGCTATGGATGATGAATTCCAAGCTGTCTATAAGGTCGGCGTTTAATTCAAATGGAATGGCCTCAGCACAACACAACAACTATAAGAATAATTGGCCAAAGAATGGTTGGGGAAAAAGAGCATTCCATTTGGGCTGTTACTTACTGAAGCTCTATTTTTAACCTTCACTCCCACTATTTTTAAAATAACTATTTTTTTATTCTTTAAAATGATTTCTGAATTATCTGATTTGGAAATTTTTCCAAAACAAATTTTTTAAAATTTATGAAATACATTTCTGAATATTTTTTCTGAAATAGGATAATTTTTTTAATAAGATTTCCAGAATCAAATTTTCAAAATATATGAAGTTCGTTTTGAAACAAAATTTTCAAAATAAAATTATTACAGACAAACCATCCTTAGACAACTAGAACAGGCTAGAGGAGGGGTGTTTGAGCCCAGAATTATGTTTTATAGTTTTACAAATATGTTCCTTTTTATAGTCTTTATAAAATTACTCTTCTAAATATATGTTAAAATTCTATCATTTGAAAAGTACAGTATTTCCTAGAAATCAATTTTCAAAAAAGGATGAACAAAAATTGCTTTTAAGAAAACGACATTTGGGTTGTTTGGGACAATCTATTAAGGAACAAACCTTTGCACTGTTTGGTGACTTCACTTAATGTGATTAGAGGCATTAATACATTCCTAATGTTCATATCCTCAGGACTTCTTTTAGAATATTCTTTTCTTATAGAGTTTCCTCTAAAAAATTATGAATATAGGTATATCAACACATAATAAATACACCAAATTAATGGTAAGTTTGGATATAATGTTTTTAGAGAATAATATTTGACAAATGTATTATTTAGATAAGAAGTTTTAAAATAAATTAAAATTTTAAATTTTTACTAGAAGAATTTGATTACATGAAATTCAAGTTTAACATAAATATTAAGAATTTGTTTTTTTCTTACTGTTTTTATTTTTATATTAGAAAACAGAAGCAAATTGGTAGAATTAGAAGTCGTAATTAATAATTATCCATCTGTTTACACTACATGAGTATGTTGCACCAATACTGGACTATCTAAGCCCACCTTGCATATACAAGGCCTGGATTTCAACATTAAGCCCTTTAAGTTGGATTACACAAAAAAAAAGGTAATTGTTTCCTACACCCCACATTTGCTTCCTGCATCCCATGGTAATTTCACAAATATTCTTGTTAGAATATACAAAGGAGGAAGTGAGGTTTGCTGTGATTTTGTGAAAACAGAGAAGGGTGTTGGTGGGTGTCGGCGGAGGAGCTGTCAACGGCGACTACATTGAAGAGCAACGGCGACGAAGGGTGAAGGTGGAAGAGCGGAGCGAGGTAGAGGAACAGGACGACGGTAGAGGAGCACTGCATAAACTTGGAGTAGCTTCAGAGGTAAGCCTTCATCTTTTTTATTGGACTTTTTCATGAAACATTGATTTGATTTGAATGTAAGTCTACTTTGAGAGATTTAGTTAAGGAGGTTTTGATTCGGTATTGGTTTGTTTCGTGATGCATTGGCATGAGGTGCAACGGGAGGAGTGCATTTTTTTGGCAAATTTTTTAAATTGGTGTAATTTTTTTTTTTTTATATTCCTGAAATGGTATATTCTTTTATTTATTTTTAGATATGGATAAATCGTGCATAAGATATACGATATCATTATAAAGAAAAAAAACGTAACCTTATTTCACGATTTAATATAAAATTAAATATAAAATAAAATGAAATCATAAAAAGAGGACACGATTTTAATTTACTAAATGAAATTGTACATATTTAATTTAATTTGAATAGAAGAATGGTTACTGAGAAGAAAAGTTACATGTTATGAATTTAGTTATTAATATATGAAATAGATTTAGTTAGTAATAAATATAATTTAAAAACTAACAATAAATTTATTTAAAAAATTATATAATATTTTCAAATTTTT
>Ga0099824_1003941_pt1 | contig 21495 bp, 8 predicted proteins | sample SiratrowhiteBW_FD_76837 | JGI IMG/M metagenome (GOLD analysis project Ga0099824, IMG submission 76837) | Root nodule microbial communities of legume samples collected from California, USA - Siratro white BW | ecosystem: Host-associated > Plants > Roots > Nodule | place: USA: California... | reverse complement strand
TATATATATATATATATATATATATGTTGTTTTAGGTGCAATATCATTAAATGATGACTCATTACTCAAGCTATGTATAGTAATTATTTTTTTATCGTCCCTTCATTATCTCTTAAGCAATAATATGGATGTTCAAACAAAGCATATGATGGTGATACATGAGTTTTGGGATGTATAAAACCACATAACTATATCATGGTGCTCAAAAGATGATATAATAACTTAAACATTAATAAACAAGTTTTATATTCTGCAACTTGTCGTAAGAAATCCAAGAAATATATCGCTCAAAGGTTGTGAGAATATTCTAATAACGTGTGTTCATGCATGAAAGAGAATGTTTAAGTCAGAAAAAGACACAATCAATCATGCTTTCTAGATATACGTCTCTAGTCTCTATAGTATAGTTATTCTTAACTGTGAAAAATGTCATTTAAATGATAAGAGTTTACTCAAGTCAATCTAATTACGATGATTATAATATATTATATAAAATTAATTATATATATATATATATATAAAGTGTGATATGCATGTTTATATATGTATGGCAATGTAAATGATAAAATGAATCATTTGTGTAATATATGTACTAAAATTGATGTATTAAGTACAACTTATTAGGAAAAGAAGACAAAATACGCTTCAATGATAATTTTATTACATAAATTAAAATATGGTGAGAAGTTAAAATAGATTTGTTCATCTAATTTAAATTAATAGGTATGAAATATTATTATTAATATATTTAAATTAGTAGATGAAATATTATTATTAATATATCATCATTATAGTAATTATAGTAAGAATATGAGATTTTATTATTAATGCATATGGTAAAGAGAATATTATTAATAATAAAAAATCAATAATAAACAATAAAGACCAACATTATACAAATAGAAAAGTAAAATAGATAATAAAATACTCAAGAAACTTTAACTCTTGTCTTTATTTATTAAATTTTAGTGAGTAATTATACATAAATTGTTAATAATAAATTGAAAAGGAAAAAACTAGTTTGACATCACTGTTCATATTATACTTTTATTTGACACTATATTTTGTTAATAAAATATTATATATAAATAAAATAATAATATATACTAGTGTTAAATGATGTTAAAGATAAATAGTGGTATCAAAATATCACCTTTTTATAAATACAACTCAGACAGAAGTATACATATTGTATTAAAAGTAATTTCTTTACAAATTTCTAAAACAAAAATCGAGAATACCTATTATATGAAAAAATAATAATAAAGGTGAGAAAACAAGTTAATATACCATTTTTATGAGTTGGCAGTTCATTTTTTAATTTTATAGCATATATATAAGATATTAAAACAAAGAAAATATAATTTAAATAATTACAATTTTTCTATTGTGATATTTTAAAAATACAAATATAAAAGAATATAAAAATATATTATAATTTAAATTGTAGAATCTATAACTTTAGAGTATAAGTGGTTTAATTAAAAATGATATCTGAATATTTTAATAATAAAGTAAAAAAGTATTTAAACAAGGAAAATTCATTTGATTCACGTTCCTTTTAAGTTAGTTATAATCTCTTTATATAAATCTTTATTTCTTTTCCTCTAATTTTTTTCTAAGGTTTATAATTTTAATCTTCATCAAATTGGAGATTAAAGACCGTATATAGGCTCGTAATAGTTAGTATACAGGATTCTCTGCAAGTCTGAAATTGAGATTAGATTTTTATGATGTTGATTTGATTTTGCATGTATGATGTGGTTATGAAAATTGATGGTATGTTGATATGATGAGTAAATAGTTTGTATTGGGGTTGATCATTCATCGTGTATGTATGTTGATTTTGCCCAATTTAGTCATCTAATACATGCATAGTAGCTCTGAGGTAGTAGAAACTACATGATTAATATGAGAACCTGTAGTTTTTCTGCATAGCTTGCCCAGGCGGCATTATCGCCCAGACGAGTTCGCTTGGAAATTTGAGATGTGATTGCCCAGGCGAGGGTACAATTGCCTAGCGAGAATGACCCTGGAACAAGTGTACTCTTTGGACTAATTTTACCCAGGTGAGGAATCCTTCACTCAAGCGATGAGGTATTCTCGCCCAAGCGAGAATGGCTCTAGAACAAGAGTGTTTTCTGGACTATTTTTGCTCAAGCGAGAGGATTTTCGTTAAGCTAGGAGATTCTCACTCAAGTTAAAATTTTGTCACCCAAGCTAAAAAAATATATTTTTTTGGCTTTCTGTTGTGATTGTTTGATTCTCTTGTAGTGTAATATATGGATTTAATTGAAAGGGATTAATTAATAATTTAAATTTTTTTTTATTAATGTTTTAATGAATTCTTTTTGTTTTGAGATTGAGATTGAAAAGTAAATGAATGCATGAGTAGAGATTTATATTGTGATGTGATATTGTTAAAAATGTTGATGGAGTTGGTTAAGATCTAGGTATAGTGTTTTTAGGAAAGAAAACAAACACCCGTACCTAGGTCAATTAGGAAGTGTATTGTCTAAGGATATAGATGATCATTACTAGGTGATAAAAGTCGAAGGAGGTCCGAATTGGGTAACTGCAGCTTGAAACATAGTCGGTGAGAAAAGTATCAAGGGAACTAACCTGTTATACATGATTGAGGATTCATTTATGTGGATGTTGTGAAAATTCACTAGAGATGTATGACTATCTCGGAGTCTATTCAAACGAGTCTTCTAGAAGTAGAGTCTAGTATGTAGCATGTCAGTAACTTATAAGTGTGATGATACATGAAACTGAATGAAATGCTTGGGTTGTATTAATAGTTGCACTTAAATTAGATAACTCTGAATCATTAAAAATTTGGTTAGCTGACCCTTTATTTTGTTGTATTTGTGTTTTGATTTTTATCTGTGATGATCATGTCTTAACATGGGAGCAGATGGTGTTACAGAGAAATATTTGGGAAATTGAAAGATATTGATAAAGATAGTAGTTTATTTTGAAAAGCTTGTTTATGATTTTGTAAATATGTTTAAAGTTCCAATTTAGTATAAATATCTACTGATAATATGAGATAATGTAAAATATCCATGATTTTAATATTTTAACTGCATTAATTTACTTTTCTGATGTGTTACAATAACAATTAATTTAATATGTAAATTTCGGCATCATTTCAATTAATCTAACCAGATATAATAATTAATCAGTTAAAACTTAAAATAGTTATATAATTAAATGTAATTTAATATATATCAACACATGTAATTAAAAAACAAATGTGTCAAGCATGGAATGTATTTTACCCTAATACATTATTTCTGTGAAGGTTAAATCTTTAGACTTTCAAGAAAAATTGCCACTTTTTTTTATCTTTTATAAAAAAAATTCGTTTATTATTTATTTGTAACAGAGGGGCTATGAAGCCAAACTAAGAGCGAGGAAAGAAAGCGACAGCAGACGCATCTGTCTATTTAGCAGAGAAATAATTACTATTATTAATTATTATTTATTATTAAAAAGAGGAGGCAGGGCACCTGATGATAAAATAATACTAAGCGTAAACGGTACAACACTTTCCGTGGCATGAGAAGTAATGCAATATTTGGCCATAAATGGAAGAATCTTCCTTCTGCAGTGAGACAATGATGAAGCTTTCAAGCCTCCCACCCTAACCAGAACTCATGCATTTCAAACCCACACGCATCATCGGTTCTATTTGCCACCTCCTCACATACTCTTATATCATTTACCATTTCAAAACTACTATTTAAACAATCTGGGTGGAAATGATTAAACAAGATTATGAAAAATTAAATGCAAAAAGTGATCCATAAGAAACCAGACACCTTCTGCATCTCACTGGAAGAACTGCAAGAGTTTGTTTGGCAAAAAATAAAGTTATGATGATGATGATAACGAAGGCATAGCTCAGAAGGGTGAGGAAGAAAGATTACGACGTGACATGTATATCTGAAAATCTTCCCTCGCCCCGAGGAGATCCAATGCTTAAATTCGCGGTGCATCAAATGCCATTGAAGTAAAGCAAGAAGAAAGAAAAGACAGTTGGACCATGTTACCTTGTTCTTCACTGTAGCATGAATGTGATACAGAAGTCTAGTCTAAGTTTCAGTTTTTATTTATGATGGTTTAAGTAAATTGTATAATTTTTCTTATATTTAATGTTCTCATGAGTTTAACGTAGAGACGGATTTCCTGCTATTTATATATTGTAGTAAATAAACAGTCAGTTTAGACGACTGTTTTAAGAAAAATATAAAAACAAATTTTAATTTTTTAATAATTTAAAATAAAACAATTGAAAATTTTATATATGAAATTTTTTAATTTTTTTAGAAATCCTGAAGAAAAAAAATTATCCAAATAGATGTTAAATTTTTCTTCTTTGTTCATATACACTATGCACTATTTTCATTAGTTAATCATGATTATGTATTTATTTATCTTGTATGTCTTTTGGTTTTGTTTACAAAAAGTACAAAGTATTTGAGTAATATAAATTGGCTTTGATAAAAATTAATGTTTCTGAAAAATATTTTAAGGTATAGGATTTATTATTTTTAAGTAAAAGATTAAAATAAAAAAAATAATTATTTAAATTTTATTTTAGAAAAAAAATTGTTATAAATTTTTTTATATTTTTTTAAAGGATCTAATCTTCCTTTCTTAAATCAAAGTCTATCTCAATGATTTTGGTGAAGAAAATGATAAGTCTATCTCATTAAAATTTATTTTAGAGTAAGTTCATCCTTATCTTTTTTTTTTGAGGTTTTAAGAAGTTTTGTGTGTACACTAGAAGTCTTGCATGTGGTTCTTTTAGGAAAAAATGATCTTTTTAAGTTTAGGAACATGAGGATATGTTTGGATTGTTAATCAAAGTATTTTATATGCATGTTTAGCATTTTGTGAGAGAGTGAAATTGGAAGCTTAAACTTGATTTAAACAAATTAAAAATGTAATATAAGCTAGTTATATTTTATAATAATGAGTAAATGATCTAAATGTGAAAGTGATTTAATTATAATATCTTAAGTTTTATATATGATTGTGTGTTGTTTGAACATAATATAAATGTTTAAGTTTGAGATAAATATTAATTGAGATAGGATTAAATTTGAGACAAATTGGTTTAAGTTGTAATTATTTTTGAATAAAATATTCAATGTTAGACATAAGAGCAAAGTGAAAAATTAGCCTCAACTAATTAGGACACTTGCACTATGTGTATGATTTATGAGTTATGCAAAGTTATAGGGTAAGCAAAAGTCTCCTTAGGCTAAATTCATTTAATTGAAAATTGGAAAGTTTTGATTGTTATGCCATTCAAGTCTCATTGAACAAAATTTATTTAATTCAAAACTAGAAAGGTTTGATAGTTTGACAAGTCAAATATGATGAAAGAGGTGTTTAAATTAAAACTCAAGCTGATTTGGTAGTTGGGTAAGTCAAGTCTCATCATACAAAATTCATTTAATTGAAAACTTGATAGCTTTGGTCATTAAACCACATAATTTTTATGAAAAACTTTCAATAATGTAGTAGTGTAGTAGCTGAACGAATACTTTATTTGCTGAAGGACTAAAGTTGTTGAATGTGCTGGTGTCCTTGAGAATGTAATTGATAGTCGTAACATCTTATGGACAATGTTTTAATATTTACTATTCATCAAAGATATTCTTGAAAAATTCATTAATCTTGATAAAACAATATAATTTACCTTAAAGAATTACTATGTATATATGTATATGATACATGCTATCATATGATGATAATTTAAATTAAATTAATTTACTCTTATACGTATATTTATCGAATGATATAATTGTATTTAATTCATAAAAGTTGTAATAATAAATGTACTTTTAAAAACTCAGCATCTTATAATTTTATATATAAATGACATGTATATGTTTTTATATTAATTATATCAACTAGTATATAGATTATAATTTAGACCTTTACATAAGGACTTAAAATATATGATACTTGTTTTTAAAACAATTTGTTATCGTGTTTACCATATATCTTTATTTTATTTAATGTTTTGTAAAAATAAAATAAAATACTTTGATCAAATCCAAAGAGTTTTAGATTGAATTCTAAAATGTTTTACGATACGGGGTATTACCTTATTAAACCACTTCTCCTTCTATTTGATCCTAAAAATTGGAGTGTTTTTATTACTGGCCTTTACTTACACAGTCTTATTATATAGTTGGTATTGGTTAAAGGAGGGATGAATATTTGTAAAAACACTTCAGTACTCAAATTACTATTTTATTGATATAGATTTTTTCCCTAAGTGAAGTAACGTTTTAGAAAACTCCAACTTTCTTACATTTGATATCCACCTATTTATATTATTTTTCGCGGACCTTTACTCATATATATATATATATATATAGTATTTAGTAGTTACGATTTCAAGATTGCTTAAAATTACTTCTGTTGCTAATCATATATTAAAGTAACTGCTTACTTAATAATATTTAGTTATTGTTGAGACAGAGTTATTGTTGAGACAGTATTATTTTTGGTAGGATGGTGTTTGTGTTGAGATCATATTATACTAATTTCTCATAAACTTACGTCTCGATGATAGAATGATACACACTACATTAAAAATTAAATAGTTAAATCAAATTGTTATCTATCAGTTATCAAGCCAGTTAGTTCACAAGCATTCTATTAATATGTTTGTTGAATTTCGATCACATGCCAAACTAGCCATGTCCATAGGAATGCTTGTGTATGAAACGATTAAATATTACATAAGAGACAATCTGTCCATTCCATCTTATTTCATTATCAAACATATTATACCGATTTTTATTTGAAATTAAAAAAAAAACAAAATAACAGCTTATTTACATATTTTTACATGCGCTAAAAATTATGTAACTTTAATATTCTCTCAAACCAATTCAAATATTAAAATTAGTATAAACTGTCATAAACACACCTTTACTGTGCATCTATCCAGGAGTAAAAAAATAAATCAAACAACGGGAAGAAAACTTACTCTACGATGTAAAAAAGTAAAGATGAAAAAGACTGGTGCTTGTTTGATACAATTTGAATTGGTTCCACTATTTGGTGTCTTTCTTGACTATGCTTTTGGGACACTACTATTACAGTGATTCTCATACAGTAGTGCGGAAACACAAGTGATTTAGGATAATAAAAATAAGATATATATAACTAATTATTTTATATAATAACTATTATAATAGGAAATGATTACCAAAAGTTATCATAAAGTTTAATAAACTCATTGTATATATAATCTATAATTAAACGAGAATATAAATTTAGAAGTAATTTATCTTGGAAAGGTGTGAAGGGAGGGAGTGAAAGGGACGAGTGTGGGAGTGTAAACACTGCAAGGTTTGGTTTGGTTGGCATGGACGGAGCGGACAAACCCAATTTATTCACCCAACACACATTATTACAAACTGACGCCAACTCCCACGCCCATTCCACATCTTCTACTCCTCCTCCTGTCAATTTTTCTTAATCACTCGCTTAATTTTTTTCCTAATTATTTATTTTACAAATAAGTTAGGTTGTAAAAATATAGAAATAATTTGAAACTGTTTTTATTTTCAAAATATGTTATTATAATTAGAGAGGGGAACAGTAAAAAAATATAGAGAAGAGTGTAAAAAGGAAAAATAAAAAAGGAAAAAGATTGATGGTAATGTATAGTGAGAAGGAAGATTAGTTGCTAATAATGAAGACAGAAACATACGTGGCAGCTTAGGGTTCACCCCAACTCCTAAAAAAGCCCCCCCCCTACCCTTTCCCCATTTCCCCCCAACCCAACGCTGCCTGCCAACAACACTCTCTCTCTCTCTCTCTCACTCTCTCTGTCTCTCTCCCTCTCCTTCTCTTAAATTCATGGTCCCACCCACCACCGGCTGCCGGAATCCGAGGCCATGAACGCCGGCGGAACCGCCACCTTCCGATCCATCCTCGACAAGCCCCTCAACCAGCTCACCGAGGATGACATTTCTCAGCTCACTCGCGAAGACTGTCGCAGATTCCTCAAAGAAAAAGGTCTCACTCTCTTTCTCTCTCCTCTTTTTTCCTCCATGATTTCCGGTACCTGAGAACCTTCATTTCCCTAACACATTATTATGCTGCCATATTTTCTCTTTATTAAATGATGACATTAATCGGGATGCGGGTTATTTTTTAATTTAACCTCAATAATCCTACTTATTTACTTTATTAATAAATAAATAAATAATTAATAAAACGGAGGAGACACGTGTTCGTACAGGGATGCGCAGGCCTTCATGGAACAAATCGCAGGCGATCCAACAGGTCATTTCCCTCAAAGCGCTTCTCGAACCTTCCGACGATGATTCTCCTCCTCCTCCTCCCCCCATGCACCACCATCCTCATCCCCCTCAGCCTCAAGTGAGTTTCTTTCCTTCTTCTTCTTCTGCCTCTGCTTCTTCCCTCACAAACAGTTACGCCGTCACTGATTGTAGGCCAATTTGACTCCGCCTCCGCCTAAGGCCCCTCCTCCTGAAGAACCCGCTTTTCACGCCGTCGACGACATTCAGAAATCTGCCTCTTCTGGGGAAAAACCTACGGAGACTAATGACACCAACACCAACGCCAACGTTGCTAGCCCCAGGTCTGTTTTCTTTTTTTCCTCTCTCTTTTCATGATTGTTTTAAGGTTTTGGAGGTACGGAATCTCGTCCAAGCCAGTTGCATCTTTGATTATTTGTGGGAGAAAATAGTGTTTTGAGGTTCAGGAGAGAGTGAGGGTTGCGTACCAGAGGGAGTGATAAGAGGATTTGGGGTTCGGTGAAGGTTAGTTTTGAAGTGGATTTACTTTTGCTATTAGCTTCTAGAATTGGCTCATTGTTTTTTTACTTTATTTTTTTCTGAGCTGGAAATGGTGCGAATGGTGGGTTTTTGGTATCCGGTGGAAAAGCTGTTAGTGCAGTAGTCTAAAAGAATGTGAGTGCTTTCTGTGGGCCTAAACACTTTCTCTATGCCTGACGGGATCATGGGTTGGATCTTGCTGTCAGTGAGGCTAGAAAAGGTTTTAGGTCATTTGGATGTTTGGAATTTCCTGGGATGTATTAGATGGGTTCTTGTATATTTTTAATCAGGGTTTGGGCAGAGATGAATGATTTAAGAGATACATTTTGGAAGCACTATGGATTTATCAATTCCAAACAACCAGTCAGCGCAGTGGAAGCATATAACCGCTGTTGCCAAATCTAGATAATCACGCAACTCTAATATTGTTTATTCTGTATCGGTTTCATTGGATTTGTAATTAATATTTGATTATTTTCCATTCTGTCTGACCTTATACAATCTCGTCGTTCTACTTTAATTTAAAATTTTCTATTTAGTTTTTCCACTAGATATCATGATTGAGGTTGGAACAAGATTAATCCGGATTAAATGTATGGCAATTATCAAATGGAGGAAGGGAAACTTTACAGGTTTAAAGTTGATTTTAGGTTTAACATCATCAATTTCAATATTCAAGAAACACGAACAATTGAGACTGAAAACTGAAATTGTGGCAACTAAGTTATTAACAATTGTATGTTTTGTGTATAGGGAATCTATGAAAATTTTCTCAGTTGCAGCAATTCGTAATCATACCTAGCTGAAAACTGAAAATGAAGCTGACCTGTGTTACAAGTAGGTGTTAGATAATATGAATGAGAAATAGAGAAATAAAGATAAAAAAGAATGTATTTTTTTTTATTACAGTGAATACAACGAAGAGAATTCAATCTCATCCAACGGTTTCCCTTTGATGAAGGGTTTCCCTTTTCAAAACAGAGCTTATTCTCAGGTTTCGAAATGATAGCCAAACAAAATGAAGCCTCTTCCTTTGCTTCCTTTTATTTGTTTATCTCACTAATCCCCTCTAACTAACTATCTCATATTCTAACTGTCTCTAACTAACTTCCGCCTCTCGTCTGTCCTAACATTAGGTGTTCTAGATTTACTACAGTATCTTGACTGATTGATGGATAAATTAAAACTACTCTTGTGGCATTCTTTACTAAAACAAGAGTCCTGGACATAAAGTTTACCCAACGTTTAGAGCCATATTTGGTAGCCTAAAATTGCGTACTATCGTATTGCTTGAATTCAATACATTTTGATAAGACAGTGTTTCTTTTGTCTATTGTTCATTCATGTTCTGAACATTACTTGTAAATGTGACCACAGAGGGTGTGCAACTAGTGGGTCATTTGGCCAAATGACAATTTTCTATTGTGGTAAAGTGAACGTCTATGATGGAGTCTCACCTGATAAGGTTGGTAATGATTCATCCTCTTGCATACCTGGCCATAAATCCAATAAGATTTCACCTTCCAATGCAACTGTATTTGGCTTTTGCAGGCACGAGCAATCATGCAGCTTGCTGCAAGTCCTGTTCAGTTTACTCAGGATGATCCCTTACATGGAAATGCATCAGTTTGGTCTTCTCCTTGCCACTTACCCATGGATAAGGATGTCCTCATCCCTGTTGATACAACAATCCTTCAGGTTTCTCAAGCAGGTAGCAAGTAGGTAGAAAGATTACATAATTTTGTTTTGAAGTATCACTACTCAGATGTTCAAGGGAGTTAATTTTCAGTGCCCGTTGCATAAAAAATCTGGAACTTTTCATTGAATGATTTCAGCTGATGGTTTGATGCGGAAAATTGCTGTAGCCTTTTTATCTGCTTAAATACCAGATTCAATTTATTTCTTGAAGGAGGATGCAGAGCCAAGTTACCTTGCTTTGTCTGAATATGGGAAAAAGTAAAAAATCATGAAATAGGGGTCAAGCTTTGTACTATTTCATTTGCCATGTTTGTTGAGTTTTTTGTGCTACTGGCTGTTCCTTTTCTGTGCAAGCTGAGAATAATTGGATGTGCAGTCTTATTACGACCGAATTCACTTTGAATGCCGAATTTTAGAAACATACCTATATACATGCTGAAGATGGCCAAGCACATCTGTCTTTGACTTGCTTAAATAACGGCAACTTGTATAATATTGAACTGGATGTTAAGATCCTCATATTACGCATGTTTTGGTTTTGGCAACTTTATAATTGGTGTTCTGAATTGGAATTTACAGATAAGATGGTGGAATATCCTCTGCAATACAGAGAGAAAGGGAGCATAAGTCGTGATGCTGGTAGGTATACTTAACTAGTTGGAATTTTTTTCTGCTCGAACTTTTTCTTGTTCTTTTGTGACAACTTTACATAAAATTTCAAGTTAATTTTTTTTATAAACTACCGGGCTGAATTTGGACCAATGCTGCATCCTTTGTTGTTTGGTATAACTGCAAGTTTTACTTTGGCCGTCAAGGGCCTAGCACAACCCTCCTTAACACGGTCGTGGGATTGGCTATGAAAAACACAGTCGGAGTTCTCTGTCTAAATAATACTCCTGAAGCTTTGATCTTTAGCCGTGTCAAATGTAATGTGATCCACATAGCTGACCACACCTATTGGAACAAGATTTTGTTGTTGTTGCTGCTACAGCTGCACCCTTTGTTGAACTTATTTTGATATTGCATTCCCATTTATTTTTAATTTGATTTGGCAAGTTCTTTGAGGTCCTTTATACTGGGTCATGATTTTTCTGAATCAAGAAAATCAAAACTCATCTACTTAGTATAAGTTTTATTCTTGGATATATCTCAATGGCTTTGTTTGATCCATGTGCCCCATGGGGAAAACTGAAGACTTTTGTTGTTATTGCTTCTGTTGGACTCGTGTCGCAACTTTTCTACCTTAGTGTTGGATTTAAGCTCCACTTATGATTGCTAGAACCTCTTGTATATTTAGTACCTTGTCTGCTGCTGGTAGAATTGATATTTGTTGATAAGCACCCGAGCACTTGGAGTACCCACTCTAAAATTAAGGACGGAGAACCAGCATCCCATGCAATTCAATGTGGGACTTACAGACTACTCAAGTCTCTATCATTTGAATTTAAGAATATTAGCAGTTATCACGTACGAATGGGTACTGGTGCTGATACTATTCATCAATTATGTTTTTACCCTGTGAAAAGGTCCAATGCTTGTACGAGATTGTGTGGAGATACTGGTGCTCATAATTGGCAGCTATTAAGGATCTAGGTAATGGGTACATGCTCCAATTAAATACCTGGTTAACAGAACTTCTTGTTGCTTTTGTGAATCTAAAAGCAATGAAATCTTGAGTGTTTGATGTACCATATCAGTATGGGTTAAAAACATTGTAGTAAATTTCCACACTTCCAATTCTTAAAACTGAAGTATTCATAATATATGTATGTTTTTTCACAAGATATAGATGGTCAAGCAAGCAGAAAAGTGTCATTGCAGCGATATCGTGAAAAGCGTAAGGACAGGTATTTGCAGTGCTGAACTGCCATTTGTCTTGACATCAATTTAAGTCCCTGTACTACGAGTGTATTTTTTGCGTGATAGCCTGCTGAATTATTCTCTTAATCTGCCTTCTATGTTAGGGGAAGATTTAAAGGCAAGAAATTGACTGGAATAACTTCATCTAACTTCGAGATGTATTTGAACCTTCCAGTGAAGGTCCATGCCTCAAATGGGAATTCAAGCCGTAGTAGCACTAGCTCTCCACCACAGCCTAGACTGCCTGTAGTTTCCAGTGGTTCAGCTGACAACCAGCTCAAAGTTGCCCTTCCCATTGATCTCAATGACAAAGGTTAGTTAGTTGAAAATTTTCTTCAACTTCTAGTAGCAAGACAGTGTGTTTTATTTATCTATCGAGAATGTGATAATTTGACTTAAAGCCTTTGAAATTATATCAAAATTATAGTAATTGAAATAAATCAGGTTGTCCTGTTTGCTGTATTGATATTTGGGGACGTGAGATTTGGAAACCATCTAACAAGCAAGGGAGAAATCTGTGTGGAGAAAATCTTATAAACTGATGCTAACCTTTTATGACTAGTTTACAAACTATAATATTTGTGATGGCTATTAAAATATGAATGGTGAACCAAGATATGATTAAAGCATTAATGCTAGGTTGCTTCAATATTTTCTGTTATAAATTTATGTTGCCTGTCTATTGCAGATGTTCAAGAATGCTAGAACTCAAACTAGATAGACTGTGCAGAGTTGGGACTCGTAGACGATTGAAGAGAGATGATCGAAGTAAAAGTAAAGAGATGATAGCGTCTAGGAGCCTACTGCAAAAATTGACTGCTCTTAGACTGGTCAATTTTAGTATCTTTAACTTTGTGGAAATTTCTGTTGTTTAGGATAGTGGAGTGCCCTGCTTACCAATTTTGTAATATCAGCCATCTAATTTCATCCTTCGGAAATTTCTTGTTACTCAAGTTTAAGGTTTTATTAGTAGTAATGTAGAGCCAGGAGGAGCTGCCATTTTCCCAGGAATATATATGACGTGTAAATTTATCGTGCTGCCTCTGTTTAAATGTTAATAGCTTTTGTGCAAATGCCAAACTACCCTTACACTTCTCACATGTTTACTAATTGCTGATTTTGATTGTTTCATTAAGAACGTCTCTAATATATCATCAATTGTTTGAAATGTTGTAGGATGTGTTTATGCTCCATTTGGTAGATAGGAGAGAAGAAAAGAGATGAAGGGTGAAACAAAAAGAAAAGAGAAAATGAGGGAAAATAAAGGTGGATTAATGGGAAAGAAATAGATGGGAAAGAAAATGAAAATAAGATCTTTATCTCCAAGTAATCACAATCACGAAAATAATGTTGTACGGGTTAGTTATTTTTAAATTTAATTGCTCTAATTTAAATAAGGTTGTTAATAATTGTTTATATTACGATTTTTAAATTTTTTTACACACTTTTTATTTGAGACAAACAAATTATCTTAAACGACGACGATGATTTTTTTTTCTTCGTGAATACAGCAGCCACATGTACGTGGACACGTCACATGACGGAAGAAGAGATGGTAAAAAAATAGAAAGAAGTATATAATATGCGCCACAATAATATTGTGTGGTTTATGATTAATTTTTAGTGGTGTGATAAGAAATATATAGAGTGAAGGAATGAGAATTAGAGTAAGGAACAGGAGTGATTGAAACTCGAAAGTTATCATTCATGGCGATTGAGGTGAGTTCTTTTCTTCTCTGTGAATGGATGAATGAAGGTCTAGAAGCTTCGTTATTAATAGGACATTTTGACTTCCCAGGCATGGTTGATGGACGATAGCAATGAAGATCCAAGGCTTCCTCACCGTCGCAATCCCAACGAATCAGTTTCATTGGACCAATTGGCAGGTGACCTCGTCTCTCTCTCTCTCCCTCGCAATCCCACCAATCTCTCTTTCAATTTGCTTCTTCATTGTGACGTTGGTTGTGAGTTTTGCAGAATTGGGGGTCTTGTACTGGAAGCTGAATCCAACTATCTATGAGAACGATGAAGAGTTGACCACCATTAGAGAAGCTAGGGGATACAACTACATGGTACTATTTTATTTTATTTTATTTTATTTTATTTCAGTTTGTTTGATTTTGTTTTCTGCAATCCAATAATGGTGCATGGATTCCTACCTAACGCATGATAAGATTAGTATTAGCATTTCCAGGATGATATGAATTGGAACAGTATTGAGTTAAATCCCTGACTTTTGGTTTACATGCTTTTTGACCCAACAATGGAACCGAAAGAGAGTTCGCCCTGAAAATACCAAAACCCTTGAATTCCGAGAGTATCATAAAGTTTCTCTATGTACAACTAAAGAAGATTATCTTTTTTGCAGCCTTGAACTTTAGAAGGCTTCATTTTTTTAATATAAATAGTGTTACTTTAAATAATTAAATAATGAGTTTGTTATAGAAATTTTAGAAGCGTAAATTTTTTTGAAAAGATTAATTTCTTTTTTCTATTTGTAAGTGTTGAATTAAACCAAAATATTATATTCTTTTCTACATGCTCGTTACTTATAAAATAGTATTGGTAAGACCTATGAGCACGTTTGTTAAAATTACTTGAATTTGATTTAAAGTCGGTTATTGGATTAAATGAGTTAGTTATATTATTAGCTCAAAATAAAATGACAGACAATAATTTATATTAGACTAGACCCATATAAATTATGGTTAAAGTCCTCAATTTACTAAACACGCCCCTGTTCTTTTGGCATTGGGGGTTTGCATGTTGTATGTTGTTTACGAATTCTTAAGTTCTGAGAAATATTTTTTATTTTTATTTTAAAAATGTTGATAAGGAATTATATCTTTAAAATAAGTTTAAGCATAACACCTATCTTTTATGTAGTACACCAAAAAGGTATGATGTAAACAACTTAATTAAGTATTTATTGGAAAAAGCTTTAATTGAACAAGAGTTTAATTATAAATTTGATTGAGAAATTTATTAAAATAGATTAAAAAGAACTTATAAGAAGGTCAGTTAATTTTTTAAGCTCAAATAAGATCATAGGTGACTCCAAAGACCCTATATTGTTCTCAGACTGAACCCAATTTTCAATACTTAGTAGCATTTTGCGAAGACCAATCATGTTAGTCTGTTTAGATATCTGACAATTCTGAGGTTAATTTATGTCCATTTCAATAACTTCAGACAAATAAGGCGCGATCTTTTAGGTTTGCAGCTAGCTGCTAACCATTTGTTATGAATATTCTAGGTGATGCTACATTTAATTGCATCTTCAATATATATGTTTTATTTGGATCTGCTGTAGGACATACTTGATTTATGCCCAGAAAAGATAGAAAATTATGAAGAGAAGTTGAAGAATTTCTACACTGAGCACATTCACCAAGATGAAGAGATTCGCTATTGTTTGGAAGGAAGTGGCTACTTTGATGTGCGAGACAAGGAGGATCGTTGGATTCGCATTTTGATCAAGGCTGGTGATCTTATCATTTTACCTGCTGGAATTTATCATCGGTTCACCCTAGACCCGAGTAACTATGTCAAGGTATGCAAAGGTTTATGTTAACCAAAACCATATATTTTCTTGTTAGTTTTTTTTTAATCGAAAATGGTGTAATTTTACAAATAATTTATTAAAATCGATACTTTTTAAAAATTATCCATAAAAACTGTCCATTTCCGTAAATTCTTCCTAAAATTGCACAATTTTTGTTAAAGGAAGAAAAAAATTATGCTGTTTTAAGATTGTATATCGAGATTTATGAATTTTCTCGGTTGACTAATCATAGTTTTATTGTGTACATATCTGTGGTTGCGTGCAGTTAATGAGACTGTTTAAGGGAGAGCCAGTTTGGACAGCATATAATCGACCACAGGAAGAGAATCCTGCTAGAAAGGAATACATTAAGGTCCTGAATGAAAAATTTGGAGTGCCAGTTGCAGCTCATTAGGGCCATGAAATACTCTAAACTTTATAGCTTATAGTTTGTGATGTAATTGTTGGTATATGTTTTTAGCTTTACCTTAAGAAAATACCTATATGTGAACCTAAAACGAAACACGAGATGAAACAGACTTAAGAGCTTATGATGTATTTTTACCTACTACTAGCTTGTCATGTGAAACTTCTATTATGTGTTTAGTTGTTTAAATAAAGTTTGTCTTTTTAAGTAGATACTGACATCCATTAGCATTTGATAGGCTTTAAGAAGTGTGCGATTCATAACTTATTAGTGGTAGGAATTATGAATGCTTTTGAGGTTAGAGGGTCGGTTTGGTTGTCCAGGGAAAGGATGAAATGCACGGGAAAACATGTTTTGAAGTGTCTTGGCATCTGCGTTGTGTTCCTTCTTTGCTTGAGTGTCCACGGGTTTAAGGTCAATGAGATGGAAAGTTACATATGTGACATTGGAGATAAAATACTTTTTACACAGAAAAAGTTCATTTACTATAATTCTCAAATGATTTTAAATTAAGTTGCATTTATAATAATAAATTTCACTTTATATGTATATACTTGTTTGTATAATCCTCAAATAATTCTCAGTGCCGTCAAGCCTTTTACAATTGCTTTGTCTCCATGGATATTCTCTATTTTTCTTTATTCCGACACTGGTGAGTTATAGCTATTCGTAATTTCTCTCTCAAATCTTGGTATTCTCCAAAACCATTTATTTGGTGCAGTGCTTTTTATTGTGTAGTTGGAGATATTTAGATGGGTGCAAGTTTTCTATTGAGTTTGATTAGGTTCATGTCAGCAACTTTTTGGAAAAACATGATCCATCGAAATATTTTTAAAGACGTTAAATGGGGAAAAGTGTAAATAAATTCTATCCAGTTGTTAAATTATAATGATTTTTCATGTTGAATTTTGCTAAAACTAAAAAAAAATAACAAAATATTGAAATTATTCATATATTAATATATTTCAAAAAATAGCATTATTTTTAATTTATTCAAAAACTTTCAATCTTACAATAAATTTTAAAAATTACAGTGTAATTAAAAGATGTTGGGGTCGATATAATTTATTCTAATGTAATTTGATCTTAATAATAATAATTATGATGAAAAAAATAAAATGGAAGTACAATTTAATCTATACCCATTAAAATGATTTATTTTTCTTTTTTTTTATATATTGATGAATTACTTTTTTTTATTAACACTAATATTAAATCTATCTTCTCATTCTTATTACTTAAATATAGTCACTAGGTCCATTTCTATGAATACAAATGAAATTACTTTTTACACGTAGATTTCAGGTAAACACTTCCATGCTTTTTTTTAAACTATTGGAATAATTACAAAATTTCAACCTTTCCTTATATCATACCAAATACCGTGCATGAATAGAACTTTTAATTAAGTATCTGCTACCCAATGCATATTATAACTTGTTTTCCATGCATTATATCAAAATAGAATCACGATTCAATATACACTCAATCTAGTATATTGCGAAAATACCCAAATTACTTATCACTTAAAAAGTAACCAAATATACACAAAGCATTCCTTGTAAAATCATCATGCTCAGAATAAAAATACAACTTAAGCAGACATTGCAATTCTAATTAAAAATTTTATTCACCATGATAAAATAGGCTGAAAAACTAGTTAAATATAATTTATTTGTTTTAAAAAAATATGTTCTCAAAATGAAAAAAAGAAAATATTTATTATTCATTTTCAAATACTGATGGTTATTGGTGGATATTTTTGTAAATCGCATTATAATTCTGAATTTGCAAAGGAGTGGGTAAGAAGGAAGTAGAAGCCACATCCACATGCAAAGCTTTGTGATCCATAGTTGAAACTTGAAAGTATTGAAAATGAAAATCTGAGGTAACATCTCTGCTTGTCTCCACCAATGGCTGCTTTCTCTGTGACAAACACCACTTCACCACCATTTTCATGCCTTCTTCAACTACACCCCTCATCATCTTCACCCTATCTGCATGTATTTCTCTCCCTACCCCTGCTTCATGCTTCTGCTCTTTCTACCTCCTTGCTTTTGCGCTTTATGCTTAATATTCTTATATGTCTATAATTTAGGGATCACTGCCATATAATCGGAAATTTAGGATTTCCGGGATGCTGGGACTCCCACCGTTTTCCTTCAATCGGAGGAGGAGGTATTGAATTTGCTATCTGGGCCCTGTTTTTATTGTGACTTTTCAACTTGGTACCAATTTGGGGATTGTTTCAACTTCTGGGGTGTGCTTGATTGGAGTGAAAGTGCGAAATGTCAATGTATCTAAAGTTTATTGTAAGTATTAGCAAGTAGATAACTTAGTTTCTTAAGCATTTTGTCAGGGCTCCTTTCTTGACCATGTGCATGGATTGATAAAAAGCACTTCGGGAATCTCTACCTTTTGAAAGGAATTAGTCTCGAGCGATTGGGTGGAGATATTTTTTGTGCCAAAAAACAGTTCATTTTAAGAAGTTATTTTTTAATCTTACTATTTTTGTGTCCAAATGTTGCCCCTTATTGTTGTGTTGTATGATCCTCTTATTGCTGAAGCTGAGTATGTTTGAATCTAAAAACAGGAGAACTTTAATGTGTGCATTCAATCAAGATACTGAAGAAGCAACTGTTGAAACTGATAGTCCAATTCACGTGCTTGGGAAAACAGATTCTTACCAAGTAAGACTAGGGGCACCTTTTCAATCTGTTTCTTGTCTTTCCGTTCCGTGTTGTCATATCTTGCAGGGGATTAGTTTTTACATTTTGGAATTCTTTAGAATAAAGATACATGTATCAGTACAATGGTCTTCCAATTGGTTCACCATTTGGTCTGTTAATATCAGATTGTTGCTCAGGTTGATCTTTGAAGAGTGGAACCTGTGGTATATAACTTTTTAATTGAAGACACGCATATGACACGCATATGATATAAGAAGTGGACTTGTCTGATGTAGCCTATATTCTGAAGGATCAACATGGGTCCTCACTCTTTGTGTTTTATCAAAAATAATTGTGAATTGTGACTCTGTAACTTGTAGGTGTTGTTGCTTTATTGATTTAACCACTCTCTCTCTCTCCCAGTTTGGATAATGTATATAGTCCATGATTATGTAAATTTATGCTTCCTTTGTCTTGTTTAAAATTCATGCAATCTTTAGTAGTTGGATACCAATTTGGTTATTCCATGTAGGAGGGAAGTAGAATTATTTCCACGGTGTGGGACACAAGTATTGAAGCCTGGTCTGAATTTGCCAGGAGAGTCTCTGGTGAGTGGGATGGATTTGCAGCAGACTTCAGCACTGAAGGAAAGGCAATTGAACTACCCGAGTCCGTGGTGCCTGAAACATACCGGGAGTGGGAGGTTAAAGTATTCGATTGGCAGACTCAGTGCCCCACTCTTGCTGAACCAAAGGAACGTGTCCTTCAATACAAATCCATTCAGTTACTTCCAACTGTGGGATGCGAGGCTGATGCTGCCACACAGTACAGCGTGGATGAGAGGAAAGTGGGAGAAGGAATTAGTGGACTTAATGCCTTTGCTTACCAATCCAGTGGTTCTTATGTTGCTGTCTGGCAAAAGAAGGAAGACTTACTAGAGTTGGAGTGCTGCATGATCAATCCTCAAGATTGTGAATCTCGGGTTAGGATTATTCAGTTTATCCATGTATTAAATAACACAGAGATGGTGCTACAGGGTATTAGAGTATTTCGTGAGCAGTGGTATGGGCCTTTCAGAAATGGTGATCAACTAGGAGGTTGTGCTATCCGTGATTCTGCCTTTGCTTCTACTGCACCCATGATTGCTTCTGATGTTGCTGGTATCTGGAAGGGATCTGCAGCTGTCGCCACTTTTGGCACTCGAAATACTGTGAGTGCAAGGATCTCTTTTATTACCCTTTTGCAATCTGGATTTTCCTTGTTTATTGGATTCATTGGCATGATCTTTCTTTTTAATTACAGGGGATCTTTCAAGAGCTTTCTGATGAGAAAGTACAGGACTCTGTTAGAGATGGAGACCGCAATGTATTGCTTCCTAAGCAGCTGTGGTGTTCACTTAAACAAAACAAGGAAGGTGAAACACTTAGTGAAGTGGGATGGCTTTTGGATCATGGACAGGCAATCACATCAAGCTGCTTATTCTCAAGCACTGCAAAGCCACAGGCAAGTTAAAAGTTTTGGTAAATGTTTTTTGTTTTGATCTAATGACAGATTTGATAGATATTGAGGATCCATAGGGTTCCATTCCACTCTCATTATTTTAACTTCAGTTAATTTCAATATATGTGTGCAAGAGTGTATATGTGAGTTGCTCTTGCTCTAATTCTGGTTTCCTAAATTTAAGATTTGGGGTCCACATTTAGTTATTCGAGCACCAACTCCAATAATGCTCGTTTGTGATTTTACATTAATCTATAATATCAAGTGGCAAGTCAGAGATGAACCTATTTGCAGTAGAGAAAAATTAATGAAGAGAAAGTTGTGGAGATATCAAATAATGAAGGAATAGATTAGTATGACTCTTCCAATCCCGCTCACTTTATCTCAATGTGAATTCTTTACATGTTTGCTGGATTCTCAACATTGAAAAACAGCACTTGGCAGTGTAACCTACAACAAAAAGGATATATCGTATAACAGATATAACCGTAGAACAACAGTATCAACATAAAGGAGGGGCATGAGTCTTCTAGGAGAACACTCTTTTATTGCATCAACGTAGATAATGAAAAAGCAGATGTTTAGGATATATTTGCGCCTATAAAATTTAGCCATATTTCTTCTAACATAGACATGTTCTTCGTCTTTCAACAGGAAATATCAATAGCATTGGAAACTAGAGTTTTGGAATATGCATAGACAGCTATATTGGCAACCCATTTTGATCCAAATTTCTCTACATCCTTAACGACGGTACTATCCAAGGTGATTTATTCAAATACGAATAATGTTATAATTAAGAAAGAAAGATAGACAAAAAAAAAGAAAGGAAGAAGAGAGAGGTGTATGAGATTTTAATTATAAATTTTTTTCATAAATATATATATATATATATATATATATATATATATATATATATATATATATATATATATATATATATATATATAT
>Ga0099824_1003935_pt1 | contig 21513 bp, 13 predicted proteins | sample SiratrowhiteBW_FD_76837 | JGI IMG/M metagenome (GOLD analysis project Ga0099824, IMG submission 76837) | Root nodule microbial communities of legume samples collected from California, USA - Siratro white BW | ecosystem: Host-associated > Plants > Roots > Nodule | place: USA: California... | reverse complement strand
TTTCTTCCAATATCAATTTTAATATAAAAATACAATCACAAAATTATTATAATTTATTTTAATATAATTTATTATGCCAAATTTAAATTTATTATAAAATATAAAATAAAATAATTTATCATTGTTTTCTTATTATAATTAATTAGTTAAAAAACCTATAAAATATTTTAGTTTATTTTCTTTGTATTCTTTTTTTAAAAATTTTAATTTAATTATTTTTATATTATTTTTATCTTAATTTTAATAAACTAATACTCATAATTTTTAATAATTATTATATAAAAAAGAGTGTTTTTATAAAAAATAAAAGAGTTCTATTTTAAGAATTAAGGAATAAAGAGTGTATTGGAAAAAAATAAAAAATAAAAAGTACTATTAAAAAATAAAAAAATAAAAAGATGTTATTAAAGGAAATAAAAAATATGAAAATAGTAATCATGTAAGGCGAAGTATTATTTGGATGCACATGATCAATAATTAACACAATAATTATTTGACATAATGGATGACTGAAATTTATCCACTTTCATAAAGGGAAACCAAAATTATTCTCCCATCATCTGAAATCTAGAAAAACAAAGTCAACTGCCTCTACTACTACCCACCAATAATAAACAATCCAAACCAAACACTGGGCAAATAAAGAAAAGTAGAGAGGGTAGATAAATTTTTAAATTAATTCTCCAAATTGTATTTTAATTTTAAATATTTACCTGGTGTTCTATCTCAATTATTAGTATTCTCAACTTTAACCGTCCACATTTAACTGGAGAATTTCAAAATTCAGCCTATGTTGTTAGTTCCGACAAAAGAAATCAATCTTACCTTATAACTGATAACAAAGATGATTAGGAACTCTATAAATAGCAAAAAGTAATGTAACTCTTATTCAAAATTACTTTCAATACTTAAATCATTAAATTACTTAAACGGTAAGTATTTGTAAAACCATCAACTTACTTAGAAGAAAGTAACTGATCTTGCAATAACACCTAACATTTTAGTTTTTAAGATCTAAATTTTTTATCAGTCCTAATTTTACAAAATGAAGATTTTTTTTTTAAATTTTTTAATGAAAAACAATAAAACAATTAAATAAAGATAACTAAAATGAATTGCATTTATTAAATAAAAAACGGATATATATTTAAATATTTTAAGAACTAAGATGTTTAATTTATTCTCTTATAATTTCCAATGACTAATTTAAAAGTGATTGGACAAGGAAAATGGAAAGGACAATACTGTCAGAAAACAACTTTAATTATCCAGCTTCTTTTATTGTCTTCTGCAATTCTGCTCTATTTTCTGTTCTTACCTTTTCTTAATTATAATTATTTTGTAGAATTAATCTATGTGCATATGATGAGCAGTGTTATAAAAGTTCACGTGGTTGAAACCTTAGCCCAATGGATCGACGTTGAAACCAAACACATGATTGATTGATAAAATTGATCCAAATTATATTAAAAAATAAAAATATATTAATATATTTAATATAATTTGATAAATTTAATCTTAATTATTTTTTATCATAATAAAATACTGACATAAAATAATAAATAACTTTCAAAAAAATATAGTTTTATTGTTGAAATTTCATAAATTGAACTAAAATAATATTCAAAATAGAAGTTTCAATACCAAATCCACAAATAGAAGATTAAATAAGAACGATAAAAAAATAAACAAATACACATTAAAATTTTAAAACATATAATCGACAATCGGACCGTTTGTGATTTATAATTATAAATAAATGTACACTATAGTACGATAACCCTACTAGATCCTCATCCTATCACATCCTCTAACTCCCAATACGGCAAAATCAACAACTTAGCAAGTTAGTTATAAAAAGAAAATTGGTACAAATTACAAGCCCCTTTCTCTGACATCACAATAGAACTGTTGTCAAGACTGACAGAAAGATATTAACAACCCACTTTTAAATATGACTAAAATTTATTAAATATTACAGAATTGGGAACCTCATGTTTATTTTATCAATTTCATCCATAATTTTATGACTTCTAACAAAATTTAACTAATCCTAAAATCATTTAAAATTGAACTACTTACACCCAAAAGTAAGTAATTGCTTTATAAATAAAAAAAATTTAAATAAATAAGTCAAAATATAAACAGAATAACATAAAACAGATAACAATCAAATAATAAAGTATAAGCAAGATGTGAAGATAAATAAACACTCCGTTCACCTCAATGGTTCAATTTATATTTACTAACAAGTCTTTTCGGTGGTCTTTGATTTATTTCATTTTTACTTTTAGTTAATGTTTCCGTCAATAATTACAAGAATCTATGTTTGTTATTCTTAAAATTCTTATTTTTAAGATGTTGTAAAGAAAGAATTTTCTCCACGAAATCTTAAAAATAGAAAATAAGAATAAAGCAATGTCTTTAAAATTATTAATGAAATGTGCTCCAGGAAAAACACAAACAACCTTAGCTCCCTACGTGTCAGAAGCAACCATTTCCACTCAACCCTCTACCCCTGTTATCACATTATCAGTGGATTACGTAAAAAAAATTCAACACCTGCACTTGTCACCATCAAACACTCTTAAATGAACATATGATGGTCAGTACTAAAAAATCTGCTCTCTAGCTTGAGAATTAATTTAAGAAAAAAAAAAATACAGCACAGAATATACCATGTTATTGCCGCTTCCCCCTATAAAAATATACAACACCAATTGTGTCAATTCTATTTGTTTTCTTGTCGAAATAAGACGGCAGTAAGACGGCAGCAGCGGCAACAGCAGACAAACTCCAAAAGAAAGAATTATGTTGATGATAACCGTCCACTTAAACAGTGAAACTCCTCTCTCCTTAAAGACACATCTACAGTGACAGCAGAAAGCAGTAACTACAAACAAAGGGATATATGAAGTTACAAAAAATAATCTGGAGTCTTTCGTGTAGTGTCGGGCTCAATTTGTCTGGGAGCTGGATCAAACTGCAGAAAATTCTGATCCATATTCTCTCCAATTTCCAGTATGGCAGCCATGTTCCCACATCGGTAACAATAATTAGGTGCACTAAAAACAGTCACCACATTCTTGTCCTTAAAGAGTCATCCAAATAATAGTCATCAATAAAGAGAAATGTAATGGGTATCCCTGAAGTGAAAAAGGAAAACAATACTCATACTGAATCAAAATATTAGATCAGTCAGTTACCTGGCACCAATTGTATCCTTCCATGACTAGCTGGTGAGCTCTAGATATCAGGGAGAGACCATTGGTATGATTGAACTGAGTTGCTATGTCCTGTCCAAATGTATATCCTGCACCACGTGGAGATATTCCCCAACCACAGCGATCATCTGGATCAGACCACAAGAGGTCACACATTGGTCCTTCGTGTGGAACCTACAATGCGGTTACAGTTGTCATTTGTCAGGCAAGAAATCTAATTAATTTTCTTGGTGTAGTTTAGACAAGACAGATATACAGAAATGAGATTCCAAAACGGAATAAAAGACAAGACACCCTAAAAGCCTAAAGCACCCCACAAGGCTGAAATAAACACTTAATTGATAATTTGAACATAAAGAAACCCCAGAAAAATTGAGACACTTCCAATGAAAAACAAGTGCTACAAACTACAATAAAATAATTTCAACATCAAATAATTTAAAATACTTCTCAAACCATATTTTAGAAAGATTTTTAACTCAAAAAGGGTGTGTTTTGCATAAAATATTCTTTACAGAAAACAATTCAGAGTGCAAGAGTTTGCAATGACAATTTAAAAACACAAACCTCCTGTATGCGATCCAACGCCCGGATATTATCCAGTGTATCCAAAGATGGTGAGAGACCTCCATGCAAGCAGAAAATCTGTATTATACATGGATGTTAGACACCCTCAAAAGGTTCACAAAGAAACATTCTGCAACAAATTTAACTCAAACCTGACTCTCAATAAGGGCAGTCAAAGGCAAATAATCAAACAAGTCGGTAAAAAATTTCCAGACATTAGCATTTCCATATTTTCTCAAACATTCATCGTAGAAGCCATACCTGAAAACATGTGAAAGATATAGACAAAAAGGTTAGTAAATAAACTACTTTTAGAGTAAAATTTGTGTTCAGAGATTTTTTCCACTATCAAATCCCTTCACAAACCACTCATAAATATGCATTCACAGGCATAAAACGGTTTCACTCATCTCTACTCATTCCTTAGATGAAAATTACAAGCTAGCTCTAACATTTTATTTAAACAATCTACACTTCAATTTGAGTATAATTTTATCATCCAGTCACCATACGCCTCACAGCCTTTCTATACGGTAAAAATGACTATAATACTAGCATCTGCAATCAGAATGATAGACTGCAGAAGCTCATCAGCAACAAAATACATCTATTTGCATTCTAAATCATTTGGATTTTATAATGTCCTGATACCAAAGAAAAAAAGAATGCATAATATTATCGCAAAATCAGGCTGCTACTCCCAAGATAACCATCAGTGTGAATATTGAGGTACGTGAAGCCAGTGGGCAATTGCTCATAAAATCAACGAATACAATAGTCAGGACTGCACACCCTCAACTTATTCTCAAACTTTAAGCATGATATATACTAACATGTTGCTTAAACATGACACATATTTACATACAGAAATTACAATGAACTTTTACAGCAAATACATAATGTGAAGAAAATGTTCTTACACTTGAGTGATTTGACGACTCTCATGATTTCCCCTAAGAATTGTAATTCTATCTCTATAACGGACTTTCAAGGCCACCAAAAGTGTAACAGTCTCCAATGAATAGTAGCCACGATCTGCATAAATTTTGCCAGTATCATCATGATGAAAAGTTCCCACATATACAAAGTCTAATCTGAACATCATTAAAAGCAGCATGACGGAAAAAATAAAAGATGATAATTGCCATAGTTTGCAGCTTTTTATATCTGCAACTGTAGCATCCTCATATATTGAAGTGTCAAGCACACAACCACTGTTGACACCTTTATACAAACAGATCAATCACTTCTGATAGTTTTTATGTTCCCAGCAAATGTTGTTAAAGGACTGGCTAACTAAAGACATTATGGACCTTCAGTTCTTGTTGACTTTCAGTCCTATAAAATTTTTCATATTCATACAAAATTCAATTTTATTTGTCCATCAACAGTTATATAAACAATTTGTCCCTTCTGTGAACACTCTTCTGACATGCAAACACAGAAGTATCAAGAATTTATTTAATATTTAGTGCACACACCAACATCTCAACACTTCATTAAGTTGCACCAACCTACTCCACACTGGAAAAACAACAAAACACCTAAGAATATCCAATAACTACAGTTCTAATTACAAAACCAAGCATTAGGAAAATTTTATCACTGATATATGGCAATCATCCCAGCAAAAAAACAGGAAGGGGCCAGGAGAACAACGAGCTTCACCTAACAATTCTACTTTCAAAAAATACTAATTTAGCGCATACCAAAATAAGGAGCTTAAAACTCAATATTTATATAGATTCAACAGCGGAATCAATGTTATACACACAAACAAAACCCAGACACACAAATAATCAAGTGCATTTCACAATTTACACAAGTCAAACATTAACCATTTAGAATAAAAAGACCCACAAAATCTAATGACATCAAGGGAAAACCTCTAGAAAACCGATTCCAACTAGTTGATGACATCAATCCCTAAAAATATATACGTGACCAACAACTACTTAAATTTCCAATTACCCCCAACCAACCAATCAGTCCTTAGCAGTTAACTTTCAAACCGATACAACCAGCTAAAAAAACATTAAAGAACTCTACTCAAAGTCTATAAAGATAAAAAAAAAACGGCATGAAGAACACGAAAGATGCATCGTAACATAAAATCCAACACCACGAAATGTAATAAATTCAATTATTACACATCACAAAGCATCTCGAGCTATATCGAAACAAAGCAAGTCCTATCTAAATCTAATTCAGCTCATGGAATTAATTAATCAAACAAAAAATACAGAGAGAGTCTCAGACGACGAAACTCACCTACATAATCGCCCATAAAAAGATAGTTGGTATCGGGAGCGTTTCCTCCTATCCGAAAAAGCTCGATGAGATCGTAAAACTGGCCGTGAATGTCGCCGCAGACGGTGACGGGACACTTCACCGGTTGAACGTTCCACTCCTCGACGAGAATCGCCCTGGCCTGATCGCAAAGCGCCTTGACCTCCGCCTCCGGCAGAGGCTTGCACTCCATGAGGTGCTCGATCTGCCGGTCCAGATCCGCGTGAGACGGCATCGTTTCGGTCGGTCAGATCCGAGATCCGAAGTTCCTTACAGATCGGTGGTGTTCGGTTCAGACTATTCCGACCGGGTAGCCGGCGACGACGACCGGAGGATCGTCGCGAAAGGGAGGGTTCCGATGTGAAGCGAAGAGGGCAAAACGAACCGTTTTAGGAGCGATGAGGTTTGGCTCTGTTTTTTGGCTCTCTTCTCAATCATTTCATTTGGTTCCGCGCTTCGTGTTTGTTTCTGTCTTTTTCTTTTCTTCTTTGTTTCCCTCAGATTTCTCTTTTCAATTTTATGTGTGCAAAACAGAAAAACAATAAACAATCAACGAAGACCTAAAAAAGAAAATTATAAGAAACAAAAAAACAACAATTTTTTATTATGTTAATTAGTTTTAATTGACTTAATTAATAATCTGCGAATGGGAGAGAGGAAGAGGGAAATTGCCACGAAGGTGGGGGAGCCTAACCAAATGAAACTTAAACTCAAATGAAATGACAACAAATCTTGTGAAAATAATTCTTGAATCATTGTGTGAGCATTTTTAAAGCTACTGTATCTATTTATTTTAAAATTTAATGGTTATGAAATATTGATAAAAAGTTATATTATTAATCAGTTCAAAACTATGGTTGATGTGATTTTTAAAATAAGTATTATAAAAGTTAATACATTTATTCTACATGAATGTTTGTGGCTGATTGAAGGTTTAAGTTGTGTTTTTATTTTTATTGTTTGTATATAGTTTATTTTTCCGTTTTAACTTCTTTAAAATATTATTTTCTCAACTTGTAAATATTTTATTTGAAGTAGGTCCAAGTTATGTTTGAGTGTGTAGTTGATATGAATTAAAAAAAGTGATAAAATTGATTTATTGTAAAGAAGTGTAAACTTGGCATTAGAAGGCCAAATTATAGACTAAGTCAGTTACAGTCAACAAAATATCAATTTGACATTAAATATTTTGGTAGACACTGGTCAGTTCAAATAAGCTTATATATCCTTTATGGGAATTTATCTATCTTTAACTATAGACAATAAATGCAATACTCTACTCTATTTTTATTTTCACTTTTGTTTTACTTTCTTTTTCACCAATTTACCTTTGTACTACATACTCGAAGTCTTCCTCTATATCTTAACATGCTACATTAATTTCAAATAAATTTATCACAAATTGATTTTTTTTCACTAAATGAAATAACAAATGCATAAGTATATTAAAAAATAAAAGAGAAAAATATCAATTTGACACAATATACTAATTATTATTTTTTAAGTCATTTAACTTATGAGTATTTTTTTAAGCCATTTAAATGAGAGTCAATTACTTTCTTATAAATGAAATTAAAAAACAAATACAATTTAGATAATTCTAACACTAGAAAAGAAAATAAGTTGTAAATAATGACATGTAAACATTGTTTTATTATTAACTTACACGAATTATGTGATCTTAAATTAACTAATTTTAAATCTTGTATGAAAACAATACTCTCAATATTTTACAAGTATTTTTGTGACATTTTCAGTTAAAAAAACACTTAAAGTTTTTCTTTTGAATTTTGGAAATTATATAATAAGTCGAAAAAAATAGATACACATTTGATGTAATGTCTAAATTGTGACAAATATTCTTTTATACAAACATGATAAAGTTTAAACCAATAAGAAAGTTAAAAAAAATCTTGATTTTTTTAAATATTCTCTTTTTCGAATAGATTTTCGTAAGATCATGCAACTCTCTAGAAAATCGAAAATCTTTGATTTTCCATTCTAAAAGAGAAAGAAATGACAAATCCACACAAGAGAATGATACTACCTTCAACCTAACACTTTAAGTATTGAGTTTATGGGTCTTCTTTCTTATATGTTGCTCAACTTTATTATTTCCACTCAATGTGGGACGTAGACTCACACTTGAATACTTAACAATCTCTGTTAGTACTCTCACAAGACCAAGTATTTGATAAAGCCAAGCAAGTGCAAGAAGCCAAAGCAAGCAAGAGGAATTGGATATGTAGTCTTACGCCTTGTCTTAGTGTGGGTGAATGCGACTGGTGGTGAATGAGAACCTATGCACAACTGAGGAGAAAATTACTAGCTCATGATCTAATATGACTAAAACAAAACAAAAAGCATAACCAAAACTTTTTGGTAAAATCAGTTTTGAAAACACAGCACTAGACAAAAAATAAATCGATTTCAAGTTAAGTGAAATCGACTTATTTGTGCACTGCACTAGCTGTTTCAACTGTTTTCTTAAAACTGTTTTGGGTTTTTACCTTTTAAAAATAGGATTTTCTAAAATGCGAAACACAAATAAAAACAACTGAGAAATACAGAGAGAAAAACAGTTCTTGAAAACTTTTGGATTTCTTGAACAATTGAAAGTCTGTTTTTGGAGAATTCTTCTTGATCAAGTATTGAGCTATTGAGTTTCTTCAAGACTTTGTACAGGCTTGTTTTGCTGCGCTAATCAGGAGGTTCCTCAATCTTTCTTGAACCTGTTTGTTTCAAGAATTGTGTTGTTTCATTATGATTTTGTGCAATTTTCGAACAATTGTATAAGGTGTGAGCTATAGGGTTTAGCCTTGGTGTTTTGCTTAATTAATTGGGGCTGCGGGGTGTAGTTCCTTAATTCATGGGTGTTCTTGGTTCTTACAGGATGTGAGAACTGTGTGATTGATTGTAATTGTACAATTGAATGTTTTAGTAAAACTTTCTTTGTTAGTGTGACAAGAAAGACTGGATGTAGTCTTTGAAAAAAGGTGAACTAGTATAAATTGCTTATATTTTTTTTTTCTTAACCCTTCTCTTACATTCTCATTTGAATTCTTGCGTTGTCCACTGCCAATATGTGTAAATTGTTTTGGTTTTACTTTAATTGTTGCATAATTGAATAAATTTCTATATAGTATACTGTGACAGTTTATCACAGATTTGAAATGGTTGATATTCTGCTCTGTTTGGTGTGTGTGACTGTACATATTTGGAGTTTTAGTGCAGCAAAATTGTTCTTGACATTCTTGTGATTCCTTACTGCAAATTAAACATTCTTTTCATCATCCTATCTCTATAATTGTGGGTTTCCTATGCCTGGTTTGTTCAAGTCATTATCTACATAATAGACAAACTATTTTACATAATATTTGAATTTGAATTGCTGCATTAATTGGTGTTTACAAATCTGTTTTGACTTCTTAATCCTTGAGTACCTAAATAATCTTTTCACTGAAATTCTTGTCATGCACTAGTTAGCATAATCTGGTTTTGAAGTTCTGTCGTAGAGTCTTTCTTAATCTGGTTTTAGCACTTATCCAGCGTGTGCATCTGTCAATTTTTTTCTGGTGTTTGTGATCTATATCAGACTCTATAAATATGATTTGTAGGTACTGACATTGGTTTGCATTGTGTGATATAATCCTTGTTAATTGTGTATTTGTGCCTTTGATTTAGTTTCATTTCAGCTACCGTAGAACAACTATATGAACATTCATTTGACAAATTCTTAGCAGATTTGTGACAGTCTTGAGGATCTCACTGGTGCTAGTCAAGTTTCTGTTATTACAACAACAATCAAGGATAAAGCTGCTAAGTTGAAACTCACTATCTTGTCAATTTTACATATCATCTTTAAGTTTGCCTTGATTGACCTGAGCATAATTATTAACTTGGTGTGAATCTTTTTGATTGGTCATCATCCTGGACATTGTGCACATTTGGACTATTTCTGTTTAAAAGATACTGTTGTGAATAAATTCCGCTGTGCTATAGACCTTGCTTGTGTGCAATATTGATTGTTGTTCATTCTTTTAGAAAAATAAATTGGTTTATTTGTGCAGAATCGATTTATTTTTCCTTTGTACCTTATATCATTGATAATTGGGAAAAGTTTTTTGGTTTGCGAAAAATGTTTTTAATGTTTTAAAAGTAAAAAAATCTTATAAAGTTTAATTCACCCCCTACTCATCCAAATATATTTTCAATCTTCTCCTCAAGTGAGAATCTCTTTTACATTAATACGCTTCTCCTCGAACAAAAATATTTTTTAAACACGAGTGCCTCACAATCACCACCACTCTTTTAAAGTACCATCATCATTATGGGACATGCTTGACTAAAAATTCGGTTTGCAAGACTTTCGATATAAGGATCAAATTGTATTCATTTGAGCAGGTCACCATTGGCCACAAACCATCGGCTCTGATACCACTTGATGAGAAAATTGAGGTAAAACACCAGTGAGATCAAACAAGAATGAGATAAGAGATATACCCACACAAGGAAATGACAACACATTCAACTCAAAACCTTAAAACATTGAGGTTTGTAGATATTTTTTTTATACGTTGCTTATCTTTTTCATTTCCACTCAATGTGGGACTTAGACTCACACTTGAATATTTAATACCTACATTATTTTCACATTATGTATTAAATAGGTCCAATCTTAAGTCTCACAACATCTTCAAATCATCAATCAAGGGAGTAAGATATATATGTATGTCATTTTTTGTCTAAGACTTGAAATAATAATAGATAACATAACATGTTTTCTTTTAATGCATAAGCAAGGAGATAAATTGTAAATGACCAACAAAATTGTTTATGAACTATACTTACTACTTAAAATCCCATAAAGACCTGATCTAATCCGTAACTAGTAAAATTTTCAAGTTTCTTAATTATATTCCAAATTTTGAAAACATATTTCATATAATTCATAATTAAGCATAGAAAAAATGTGTACTAAAGATCAAAACATAATTTTATACAATAAATCCACATGTATTTTTATGTTAAAATTGAAAATTTTGTTTCATTTATAATTCTCTACAAAATTTTGACTGACCCTAAACTCCTAAAAAAATAAAAACAAAATAGGATTATTTTGAAGTTACAAATTAAAATTCACCAATTGAAGATTAGAGCTTGAGTAAACTCTCACTACCTTTAAAGGCTTTTCCAACAATACAATTCTAATTTAAGAGATTTAAAATAAGTTATTTTCTTAATGAGATTAAACAAAACGAGTTCTTGATATGAAAGAGAATGAAGATTAAAAGGGATTGAGACATATAAACTACCTTAGATTCAAAAAAAGAAATAGGATGAAAGAAAGGAAAAGAAGACTAGAAATTAAAAGTTTGTATCTCTTACTTTTTTTTGGGGTTGTTTGTGAATAGTGTTGTTTATGAATGAGAAGAGGAAAAGAAGGGGAAGTGTGTATTAATATCTATAAAGATTTAAGCTTGCCATTTAAGTTGTCTATCGGTTTGTTTGCTTCAACATATGAAAAGTTAAGTATCGCATAAATGTGAAGAAAATACGTATTTCAATAAATAAAAAATTATTTAAAAACTAAAAACGAGAATAAAATTGGATGTCAAACTTTCTTCACAATGCAACAAAGATTTACGAAGAAAGTAAATGATTTTAATTATAATAATAAAATTAGAAATAATAATTATAATATTAAAATTATAAAATAATAATAAAATTATAATTATAATAATAATTAAAATAAATTAATAAAATAATAACAATAATATCATTAATATAATAATTTAAATTTTATTTTAAAATAATTAATAATCTTATTATTTTATTAATTAAAAGTAATAATTTATTAATCACATTCAATCAATTAATTATAGTTAATTTTAACTATAATTTCGTCTACTAAAAATTTATTTTATTAATCATACATATCATATCACTCACAAATATTTATAAACTTTCTCTTCATTTTTCATTATCTTTCCCTTAATCCAAATACAAATATTTTCTACTCACTTTCACATCAAATTTATTATTTCCCACTCCCTTAAATCCATCTTCAAATCAAAACATACCCTATAAGATAAATAAATAAATGTTTTACGAGCCCAAAGCCTTCTTGTAGCAAAAAAATTAGAGAAAAATAGTGAGTTAATAATAAACACAAAATTATCTAAATAAATTTTACATACCAATAATGAATAGTAACATTTTAACCATTGACTTTGGAAGGGTGTGATCAAAATTTATAAAGAACAAATTAGGTTTTACCCATTTGTTTTGATTATCTACTGATTGCAACACCATTTAAACTTGGCTCAATACTATGATGTTATTTTACATCTTCTTACATACCCAAAATAAAATAATTAACAATGATCATATATATTATCATCAAAATAGTTAAATCGCATATTAATTCACTAAGTTATTACTTAGTACAATTAAATTTTTAATTTGATAGAAGACTACTTATTTGCCGAAGAGGTTATGAAAAGATGTTTACTTATTTTTAATATAATACACACTCTATCTGTTAATAAATATTCATTTTACTAAAACTTTGAATATAAAATAGACAATTGTCCCGAGAATCTTAGAATATTAGTTATAATAAATATAAAATAGATGTGACTTGTTCAAATGTTTGTTTTGTATGAATATGTGGGCTTTGTGCAAACAAGCATAAACTATCTCTTAATAGTTTATGTGATATCAGTGGGAGTGTTCATAAGATTGATTTAATTTGATAAACTCCATCAATAATAAATACTGTGAACGTGTCAGTCTTAGAGAATGGACTCCATAAGTTTGTTTTGAAATCGAAACAAATATTTCATTTTGTTGGATTCACCCTTCCCATCCATTGACTATTTTTAATATTTTAAAAAAGTTGATTTTTTTTATAATTATTCATTGGTGAAAATAATTACTCCATTACCAAATTTGTTAATGACAAGTTTTCTATGAATAATTAATATAGATATATAGGTCGGATAATAACTTAAATTATCTTAAAAGAGTAATTCTATTTGGTGGAATGGCATTAAAAAAAGGATAGAACTAATAATTAATTATTGTGGTTTCACACTATATAAGTGAAAGATAAAAAAAGAAACAAGATTATAAGATTTTGGGAGTATAAGACAGTAGGGAATGAAAGTTTGAATGCCGAATATCCCAAAGTATATTATAATTTTGAAAAAAATATTTATTAAAAATATGAAATATTGGATGTGATATGAAGTTGAGCTAGAAATGAGAATTAAGATGAGAGGAAACTCATTTTGTTTGAGACCTTCAGAGTTTCCTCCCACATAGCCCGTACAGTCCAGGCTCGCTCTACTAGGATGTTCTCGGTCTGGGTCTTTGTCTTGGAAGTACTTGCCTCTGTCCGCCAAGTTCTCGCCTACATCCGTCAAGTATCCGCCCAAGCCACGACAGGGGGTGTACATGCGAAGACACTCCGACGCTCAAGTAAGTATTCGGTTATCGGAGCTAAGTGAGTTCTTATTCAATAATGCATACCTTTGGCCTTCATTATCCACTTATTTATAGGATTTAAAGTTGACTTAAATCTTACGTTATGTCAGCTTTTACAGGCTGTCTTACCAGAGGTTGCTTGCACGCTTAGACCACCGATTTACTCTTCGATAGGGAAGTTGTCGGCTTGGGGCGACAAATGGTCATCCTGAGCTGGGCAGTACAGGCGCAATTAACATTTAGTGAGAAAATGATAAATTTATTTATGTAGGTAAGACATAACTGATTAATGGAGGTGAAAAGAGAAAACCAATAAAAAATACAACCATTCTTCGTTATATAAGATATATAGAATAAAGTTCCATTAAATTTAAGATTTAAAGATATAAATAAGTTATTCTCTTATTCTTATAAATGATCTGTTGATTTTCTTAATTTAGGGTAAAGAATATTTTTCAACCTCTTACTATTTTATCTAGTCTAGATAGTTGGTCTATACTTTCGGATACCACACTACTTCGGAGGGCTACTTGGGAGGGTGTTAACTGCCTTTATGTGTGGTTGTTAAATTTTGTTTTACCTTTGATACTTCTCGAGAGTGTATCCTTGCAAGGACTATAGATGAAGTATTCAAACTAACTGCTATCAGAAATTATACACAGAAACAGAAGTAGCAGGTGTAGGAATAAGTCTGGAGGTTGGAACACAAATAGCGTGTATATACATTGTTTTAATCATTCCACCACTGTATTTAAACCTCACTGTACATAAGAGGTGTGATGTATGAGAAATATTGGGATTGTTGCGGGCAATGGAAGATAAATATTACTGCATTACATACTAATATGATCTACTACCTTGCATTATGCAGTTTGTTTTTTTTAAGGGAAATGTTATAGTTGGATTATGTTTGGGTTATTAGCAGGGCTAGTTATGTATGCTTTGCTTAGATTGTACTTTGACAAATCTGTTGATGGAGTATTTTTTTTTTTTTTGGATATCCTGCCCTATCTTTTGTATATGAATATGAATATCTCTTTTACCCCATTATTAATTAAATTCTTATTGTGTAGATATAAAGAAAACTATTATCTTTTAATCTCTTTGAGATTTCAAGCCACCAAAAGAGCATATTTCGGTATATTTAATATAGTCTCACACCATTTAAGAGTCGAGATCAACGTCAGTTTATATATATTTTTCTCCTCTAATTCTTTGAGACGTATTTTAAGGACAAAATTGCGACGAAGTTTCGAATTCCAAAGTCGACAATAACTTGGATACGGTGATTGACCCAAGTGGAGCTCTGAGCTGTGTTGATCAGATACGCATCAAATTTATTTACATCTAAAGAAGAAGGGGGAAAGTGCAGCCACAATGCGGTTATATTTTCTAGCCAAGTTCTAAATAATTGGTAATACTGAATACCATATTTTATTACATTACAAAGACTACTCGAATGCAATTAGGATCAACATTATACTCGGTTCACATAAAAGTTGATACTCAGTTACATAATGAAGTTAGAAAATGATGCATTGCTAATTTTGTCTTTAAATGATTATAATTCATTTTTGAATTTTTTTAATGAAGAAACAAGTTTTATACATTCTTTCTTCATTAAATTTCTGTATAGGAAAGAACTTGGACTATGATGATATGAGGCCAATGGGAAGATGAGACATTTTTTTTAGAAAAGAAAGAAAGACAAGTATGAAATAAGTATAAACTAAGAATATGAAAAACTTAACATTTAGAAGTTGAGTAGATGGATGCTAAAACTATCTTCCTTCATGTTGATTTAGAGGAAGAAATTTACATGGAACAATCTAATGATCATTGTGTTTTTGTTATGATATTGATTTCATTATTTTTATTGTTCTATGTGGATAACATGTTGATTATTAGACATAATTTTTCTAGAATTGACAGGTTAAGAAAATAGTTTAGCAAGTTGTTTGCAATTAAGGACTTGAGACCAACAATACAAATTTTAGACATGCTTATTTCTTATGACTGAGTGGCTAAAAAATTGTGGTTATCACAAGAAAGGTACATTTGAAAGGTACTTCCACGTTTTCATATTCACGAAGTTAAAGTTGTAAGTACACCTCTGACTTTGCACTTTAAGCTTAGCTATAAACAAACTCCTTCTTGCAACTTGTTCCTTATTGCATCTACAGTAGGAAGTTTAATATATGTAACGGTTTGTACTAACCCTGATGTAATGGTTGGTGCTGTTAGCAGTTTTTTTTCTTATATTGGTCTTAAGCATTGGAAAACTGTAAAGTGGATCTTGAAATATCTCCGTGATACTTCAATTTTAAAAATATGTTTCCGCTGAGAAGGATGTACCAATGTGGAAGGAACTCCCAAAGAAGAGATGATTAAGAATCTAAGTGTAAGTCTAAGTCCCACATTAAGTAGAAATAAGGATATTAAGTAACTAAAAAAAAGACTCAAAATTCTGTTATCTTTAAGGTTTTGAGTTGGAGATAGTATGAATCTCTTGTGTGGATTTAGTTGAAGTCTTATTATTGTGAGATATCTCCACTATTTTACCTCCTTAATTTTTTCCAACAAAACTATTGGTTGGAAATTTATATATAATCATAACTTTTCAACAACTATTTATATTTATTGGTCTTATTTATAAAGTAAACCTTTATTGGGACTATGAGCATTATATAAGCTATGCTTTTTCTATACATATTTTCCTATAAATAGATGAAGACGAAAAATGGTAGGACACTAATGAAAGTGGTTGTGTACTCTCTTTACCTATCTTAAATCTCAAGAAAAAAACACAAGTTCAAAATTATTTATCCTTTTTCCCCCTTTTTGGTAAGTGTCCAATTTGAATCTCACTTGCTCTGCACTCATTCGTTGCTTCTCCATCCAATGAAAGCAAAACAAAACAACAGGAGAAAAAGCAGAACAACATAAAAATGCTAGAGTTCAGGGCACCCTTTAATTTTTCACTTTAGAACATTGAAGACCGTTTTTTTTTTTGTTTGCTTTTTTTTTTTTTTTGTCATTTTGATTTTATAATTGTATTCTTTTGTTACCACGAGATAATAGGAATCTAATACAGTTTAAAATGTTTGAATGGACCGAAGACCAATCAGTTTCAGTACCCCCACCAAAGAATCTAGTGAAAAGGACTAACACAAGATGCAAACACCCTTCTTTTACAGGTGCGCCAACACCTTTAAATGGTGGAATTTACTTTTACTTTAGGAACTCATGGCTAATCTTTACAATAAATAATAATAAAAAAACAAAAACAGAAATCACCAAACTTAGTAGTGTGCAAACCAAAGCCAAAGCCAAGACTCTGTTTTTTCCCCTAACATACAAGACTTGTATAGTCCTCCAAAAGCATGCATGGCTGCTGCTGTTGCTACAACATCTTGTACATACATCTTGCTGGCTTTTAAACTTTAAAGGTACGTTAATTGCTTTACATGCAAGCACTGATCTCCATTCCATTGAAATTTGTGACCCTCTCATCATATCACAACTTCAAAACACAAAAACACTCACTAAATTGCAGTTTCTGTAGAAACTGACCAACCTATCTTTTGAGCTCATTTTCTGTGGGACAAGCTTCCTTTCTCTTTTTTCCCTCTTTAGGCCACAAACAACTCTTCTCATAACAAGTTAATTTCAGCAAGTTAGAGATTAGCCCTTGCTTGCAAGCTACAATTCTAAGAAGCTCAGGGTCAGGGATATATATACTCTCACTTCTCACAAGTACATGGCTAATTAACATATTTTCTCATCTTCTGCAAGGTTGCTGAAGCTTGTCTTACTCCCATCTTCCTATACTTCACCAGGTGGTCGACCAGAATTTCCAGCTCTCCTGAACACAATTATCAAACAATATTTAAGCAAAATAGTCCTTAATCCTTATCTGAATAATATTGGATGCAAATTACTACAATTTATAGAACAAAATGCATGGACAGGTAACAATTATCTGTGATAAAGTTTCATAATTTATAGCAAGTCTCACCCCATGCATGTTTAAAGAAACAAAGACACCAAGAAAAGGTTAAAAAGTTTCCTAATGAAGAGAAGGGAATGGCATGAATAACTTTAGTGGCTCATGATTAATTAAGAAGTGGAATAAAGTTGTTGGCTATATACTTTACCTTTTTTATGGGTTTATGCATTAATCTATTCTAAAGAGGCATAGAGTTTAAATCAACAATTCAATGTAACAGTTAAAAGCGTGGTAACCAATCCCTGTAGTTGGCTTTTCATCCTTTTTGTGCTAAGCTTCATTTTAGCAGGAACCACTAGACTTGAAATTGATGAGTAAAGAAGTTGCTTAGAAGCCTTTTAAGAAGTAAGGAATCATGTCTGAAATGTGAAAGTTGTAATTATAAACTTCTTAATAAACATGAAAAATCACATAGTGACGTGGAACCAAACAAGCCAAGTGTAGTGTAGTACTATAAATGAAAAGAATCCAGTTCAAATTTTAGACAGAGTTGGGAAAAAGAGAAGTATTAGCCAAGTAACAGGATGATCTCATATCCATGATAGGAACAGGGGAGCCATAAACACTCAACATTTTATATATAATATTTATATGGTCTTTACTTTGTAGTTTGCACATTCCTTTTTCTCCACACTTCAATTTCCAAGAATATAATATAACCATATTCTAAACTTACAACAACACACATACGTACTATTGCTTGTTATCAAAAGTAATGCATGTCTTGGTGGCAGAAAACGTTGAATAAAAGCAAAACACATCTAATTAAGATAACACAAACTGAAATCAAAAGGCATTCATGCATGAGAAACAATACATAATCTGTGTATCTTATTTGGCTCAAAAAAAAAAAAAAAAAAACAAGACAAACCTGTTGTGAATAGGATCTGGTCCATTGGGAACTCTTCTTTTGCTCATGTAGTTGAAGTCCAATTCTGCACGGTCGACAGGCATATCTCTACCAACCACCCTCCCATGCTTGACCCTTTCTTGAGACCATTGTGTAGCTGGTTGTCTTGATCCTTCACCACCACTCAAAGTTACCAAAACAAGAAGACACACAAGCCCCCCCACAAGAAGTGCTCTAGAGAACTTTGGAAGAAAAAAACTACCACTTGTTCTAGTACTAGTAGCCATATATGCAACTTTTTTTCTCTCTCTTTTTCTCTTAATACTTAAGTATATGTTTATATATGTGTTTATGTGATAGGATAGGAGGAGGATGTGTAAGACATGGATGAAGAGAAAAGAGAAAAGGGTATTGTTGATACTATGATTGCATGATGATTGAAGTGGGAAGAAGAGAAGGGAAGGATAGAATAGAGGGAGAGTTAAGAGAAGAAGTTTTTTTACTGCGAAGGATTAAGGGTGTGGTTGGTTTTCTTTATAGGTTGGAGGGATTATGTTGCACTTTCTCGAACTGAGAGAGAGGGGCTAGCTGGTTTGGAATCGAGCGTGACATGGAGACAACCCTTGATTTGCTTTATACGGAGAAAGGTCCCAATACGACACAATTCTTTTGCTTTGGTGTGAGAGTGTGTATTTTCATGCAACTACGGTGCCAAAACACTCCTTATCCTGTCATTCTTTACGTACAATGGTGTAAAAGGAAAATAATAGGTTGCCTTGCTTCTATTGTCATGCTATGTTATGTTATACCCTCTCTCTCTCACACTCAGTGCCTCCCGAATCCTCAAGGGAACCACCCCAAACAAAGCATCTCTTCCAATAATATATACTTCACTTCATATCCAACATCAAAATGGCTAATATAATAATATACTTATGCCATGCTGATTTTGATAGAAGAGTTCAAAATGGATACTGATTTTTTTTTCATTAAGATTCTCTCTTTAGAATAACACAATTTTTTGATATAATTTCAATGTGAATTTTAATTGATATGTTTCCTTGTTGACTCTATAATTTTTATTCTTTGCAATTAATTAGATTTTATAGGAATTATATGGTTTTTTTTCTAGGCAAGACTAGACTAGTCAACTTTTTAAACCTATAAAAAAAATGGTTACCACATCATGTTAAGTAATCTTTATTCAAAGTTTTGTTTAACACTTCGTAGAAAATGCATTTTTCATCAATTGTAGGAGTTTTTTTACATTATAATATATATATATATATATTGTTAGAGATCATACATTTAGAGGTGAGATCTTTCAATAATTTATAAAGTGGATATAAATCTCATCTTATGATATGGTATAACAGTCTATTATAACAAGGTTGATAGGGCTATCGGACCACCCGCTATGAAACCTTGTTTTTATCAAATTCAAAAAGTTACGGAGACGGGATTTGAACCAGTAACTTCAAGGTTATGAGCCTTGCGAGCTACCAAGTTGCTCTACTCCGATTAAAAAAAAAAAAAGAATTGATAACTAATGAACAAAAACAAAGATTTAATGCATCCCTTTACCATATATATACAAATAGAATAAACCATTTATACATAACGGTAAAGGGACCCTCCTATGATCGCTGATAATAAAATGAAAAAAAAAATGAAGATAATTGGGAATCCTTACCAACTGGATGTTGTTGCACCCAGCAAGAAACATGCATGAACCATTTCTCGAAGTATGTGTCCAGAAGTATGTGTCCAAATAATCCAAAGTCTCGATAATTAGCTCTTGGTCTTCTTATCGAAAAACAACGTCAGATGAAGACGTATAGGTGTACTATTATGCGGTAGTGATTCTAATTTTCCATGAATTTCCCATTTATCACTTAAGGATAGAACTTTGCTTATTTTTTTTTTTTTTACAATTGGCCAATCAAATGATATTTCTGTTCCAATTTTTGTCTCTTCTTCTCCCTTTGAATTACACTTTTCCTTGCCATAATAATGGTGAATTTGTAAATTTCATATTCAATTTTGTAAGATTGAGTTAGGCTTAAAGTCCCCTTCTAAATATTTTTTTCGGTTCATAAATATCTTCAATTGTGTTTGTGCTTAATAACTTATTCTGTAAAAAAAAAAATGAAATAATTATTAATTTTCTAATGACAAATGTGAAAAAGTTTCCAAAACTTACGAATTAACCACCATGTTTCCTTTCACGCAGGTTCGGTTACCAACCTAAAATCATCTTGTTACTTTCCTATTTAACACTAGTGAATAACAAAAGAACCACTTCACAACTTATTATATTAATATTTTAATTATATTTTTTAGCTCAAATTATTGATATATGTTCTAGCTTTTCTTATTAATATATCTTTGAGCTCAAATTATGTTTTAGTTAAAAAATATTAAAATAAAATTGTCAAAAGTAGTGTCTTTTTTTAATAAAAATGTTAAAATATAATTTCTTTTATTTATGATGGAAGAGTCAATTTGAAAAATAAGTTAGAATGAATAAGTGAAATGTAGGTCTGAAAATAACCGAGTCTTTTAGCTTTGATTTTTTATTATAAAATATCAAATTGTACTCATGGCATTATAAAGTGAATTGCAATTATTTTTCTATCAAAAGTATATATGTTTTGTAAAATAAATATGACCAGAACCAATGGATTGTCTTGACTTGATAAGCTAGGTGAACAAATTTTTAGCACATATAAAAGAACATGATAGACTTAGTTTAATGTTTTTTTAAGTTTTAGTCTAATCATTTTTCACGTTTTAGCATGATAACACGTTTTCACAACTTTATTTTTATATACCTATCAACATATATTGTTTTTCTTTATCGCTCTCTTTCTTTATCAGAACATAGCTTATCATGTCAATTCACTTCTCTCTTTTTTTTTTTTTTTTTTTTTTTTTTTTTTTTTTTTTTTTTTTTTTTTTTTTTTTTTTTTTTTTTTTTATTTTTTTTTATTTTTTTTTATTTTGGTGTTGAATTACTTATCAATTATATAAAAATATTTTTTCTCATAAAATAAGTGTTACAAGAAATGTTCCTCTAAAAT
>Ga0099824_1003928_pt1 | contig 21536 bp, 5 predicted proteins | sample SiratrowhiteBW_FD_76837 | JGI IMG/M metagenome (GOLD analysis project Ga0099824, IMG submission 76837) | Root nodule microbial communities of legume samples collected from California, USA - Siratro white BW | ecosystem: Host-associated > Plants > Roots > Nodule | place: USA: California... | reverse complement strand
AAAATAAATATATATATATATATATATATATATATATATATATATATATATATATATATATATATATATATATATATATATATATATATATATGCGACCAAAAAACTACAGATTTTCCCATTTGGGGAAAATAAATAATGAACTCGCATAATATTCTTAAACTAATGAGGTTTAAGATGAAAAAATGACAAACAACTTATTTCTACAAAATAATTTTAGAACTGTTTTTTTAAATAATGATTAATATTATGATATACTTTTGTAGCTACTTTTTAACAGCAAAATTTTTAAACTGGTAAAATTTTTATGCAAAATTTTTAAAATAGTGTATTTTTTTTTTTTTTTGGGTATTGCTAAATCTTGCCTAAGAAACATGATATAGGAATCATGATATCATTACAAAAGAATTGTAGTTCTATTGTAATAATAGAATTTTTATTTATTAATAAATATGTAATGATTAAAATTAATTGTGATTAATTAATTAAAATAAATGTAAAACTAATTTGAATAGAATAGTGGTTACATTTAAGAAAAGTTATTGTAAATTTAGTTCCTAATATAAACATAAATTTAGTTACTAATAGATATAATTTTAAAACTAATAATAAATTTATTTAAAAAATTATATAATATTTTCAAATTTTTCTTTCTAAATTTATTGCTAAATTTTAATTTTATTTTCAATTATTTCTATATTTTTAACTAAATTCAAATATCTAACTTACACTTAATTTTGTTAAATATATTTTATTACTAAATTTTAATTTAATTTAATTTTTTTTTTCAACATCAAACTTAGTCTTAATTTAATTCAATATATAAATCTCATATTCACATAATTTTTTATTTTAATTTAAACAATAATCCTGTCAACCTTTTTTTTTAATTTAAACAATTTAAATTTTCACTATATAAAAATCATCTTTCCATTTAACTAGTTTAGGCAAATTTTATTCACAGTAACTTTTTTTCACATTATGTAACTAGTGTTCCATTCAAATTAACTTCATATTTATTTCAATCACATAATCTCAATTAATTTCAATCATTACATATTTATTAATTCTTAATTGTGCATTTATTGTACAAGGAAGAAATAAAAAAGGTATGGGTAGAAAAGATTAACTATTCTAAAATATACAGTATTCTCACCATTTTAATTACTTCATTAAATTAAATTGTGTCTTAACTGAAAAGAAAAAAAATACATCATTTTGAAAATTTTGCTCAAATTATACATTTTGCCCATATTTTCGTACAATATTATCTTTAATGGTAACAAAGTTTTTTTATCGTAATGATAATATTTTATTATCGTGAGAAAATATGAATAGCACATGTGTATTTGACTAGTTTTAATGACATGGATTATAAATGCACCATGTACTAATAAAATCATATACAGTGCGTTATGCAGTCAGAAATATATCATTAATTAGTTTAATTATGATATTTTGTATTCAAATATTCTTTTTACTCCATATACGAAACTCTTCTTTCTTTCTTTTTTTTTCATCTGATCCCCTACATTAAAATTTTTTATCGTCCTTAACAAAAAAAAAATCATTATTTTCCATACAATTTCTACCTAACAGATTGCTTAGGTGATTTTTGAAAACCAAGAAAATTTAAAAATGTTTTTATTTTGGCCATATGTAACACTTTTTTTTTTCATTTAGTTGTGAGATTTTTTTCAAAACTGATTCCTATACATTCCAAAACGCTGTGCAAACGACGAGCAAAACAACACCATGCAACAAAACCAAAAATACAATAATTTATTTATACTACTATAGTGATATTCTATACTTTTTATATATTTGATGTCGCTTGCTGCTAGAAAGTTAGTTCTACATTCTCTCATTTTGATTTTTCGTAATAAGAAAAGGCAAACACTTGATGTTTAAAAAGTTAGGGAAAAAAGTGCTTCATTTTACAATTTATGGAAAACAAATTAAAAGAAGAGAATGTGAATTTACTTTTGGGCATTAAAAAAATATTTTTTTCAAACCAAAATGAAAACATGCATACAAAATTCTAACATTTTAGAGACTACGTTAGAAATCTCTTAGAGTCAAACGAGGACTTGATCAAATAGTATTATAAGATGAGATTACGTTTGGAAACAGATTTTAAAACATTTTTGCAATCGATTCTCGGTTTTTTGCAATCTTTTTCATATACGGGGACCAAATAACATAAAGGAGGTAAGTGCATAAGGACCAACAAATTATTCAAACACATACTTTTATCTATTTCTATAAGTAGGTGAAGAATAATCGATATAATTAACAAGCAATTGAAAAATATCAGATGAATCTTGTTTTCCGCATCAATTGATAGGAGTGGGTTTATTAGAAACAAAGTGAAAACATATGGATACAAATTTAAAAGCATATAAGTCGTTATAGAGTATATGTTTGGCACAAGAATAGAGAAAAGAAAAGGAACAAAAAATCAGAAATTTTGGAATCAAAAGAATAATGAAAAGTTGATGTTTAGAAGACAGAATATTTATCTTGATATACAATATCACGTGAAGATTACGATCACAGTTAAATTTAATTTATAGAAAGGATGGTGGGAACAAATTATTTAAATTATTTAATTTAATTTACAGAAATCCGATTGATAAACTTTAAGTTTCTACCTTAAAACTACTGCAAAGTCGAAGGTACCATAAATTATGACGATGAGACATTTTATTTTATTTAAGTATATAAAATGTGCCGTAAGTCATTTCACTAACTAACGTTATTATTTTAACTTTATATTTGTAGAGTTATAATATTAATATATTCAGGTAGGATAAATTTATTATATATAAATAGGTGTAAATCTCTTTATCAATATAAAATAATTAAATAAATATAAAGTATATACGAGTCTTTCAATCTGTACATATATAATAACTTCAGAAAATTCAAGATATTAAAATATTAAATTCTTGTTACATCATACATATGTCACTATTTTTCTAACATTCATTCATTATTAATAAAACACCTGGTCCAAACATATTAAAATTATTATAATCTTAAAAAAAACAATAAAGTCAATCCAGAAATGAGATCTAAACTTTAAAGTCATTTTTGATTAGTTAGATTTAAAGTTTAATTATTTAAGATTGCATCAAAGTTTATTTTAAAAAATTTATTAAACTTATCATGTCATCCATTATCAAATTATTTTTAAATATTTAATAATATAAACAAGTTTGATAGTTTCAACTTGAGAAAATGTGTTAGAGACAAAGTCAATCAATTATATATAAATTGGTGCAAATCTCATTTTATAAATGAGTGCTTATGTATTATCAGTTATGGAATCATCCTATAAGACATATTAAAACATATTGATATGATATAAAATTTAAGATATTATTAGATTATATAAAAATATTTTTATCTTAAAATATTAATTATCAACATCAATAATAGATATTAATTTAATTGTTAGTTTTATAAAATTATTGTAGTAAATTAAGAATGACAAAAGTTTTAAAAATGATGTAATATTTATAAAATATAAAACAGATAAATTAAAATTTTATAGATGAACAATTGCAATGGAGACAAAGTAAACTAGTTTTAAATTACTTATAGAGGGAGGGGGGCAAATACTCCCTCTGATTTGTATTTTCTGGACCAGGTGCATCAGGATCCACCTATATATCACCTGCAAATTATACGAAGTGCATGCAATAAAATTAACTATTATAATTAATTAAAACCCTAAAACGTGCTAGCTAGGTATTCGGATACCTAGAAAATTTGACAAACTAGATAATAAATAATGAATGATAAGTATTGTGGCAATTATGTATAGATAACAGAGTCTAAAGGGTTCTGAAATCATCTCCACCAATTTCAACTGGTTGATTCATGATTTGTTAGGGTTTGAGCTCACAACAGTTAATAACTTCAGAGCAATTGTTATAGACGATCCTCAGATACACAACTTGTAAATGGCTCCAAACATCACCTATTACACCTCCAAAATTTGAACTAGGCATGCTTAATATACCTACCTGGCTTGATTGTTTCTTCTATTTACGTAGAAATAGTATCTATGTGGGTATGCCCATTTTGTATGTGCATGTTCTGCGTTTACTGATTAGATTCCCATTTTCTTTTTCAGTAACAGTTCAAGTGAGAGAAAAATAGATTAGGCAAGGTGAAAAAAAATTTCTTAAAAAGGACCCACAACATTTTGAGGATCTGTTGGGATATGTGGTCGTAAGAGAGTTAGGGTTTAGAGTTAAACCCTAAACCCTAAGAGAGTTACGTTAAACTTGTTAAACTTGTTCTCATGAAGGTATATACTTTTATATATTTTAAAAACATTTATGAACTTTTTTTTTTCTGAGAATGTTAAATGTCAAACTTTATTTTTTTTTAAGTAGATTTTTTACTTGATTTTATACAACTTTTGTTATTTTTTGTTTAAATTTGATGATTGCATGGATAGATATCATCTTCTACTCATTTATTATGTTAAACCTTGTACTTTATTATATTATAAACCATTAACAAAAGAATGGAAAATATGATGAATTTATCAGTCTAGTCGCATTGTCAATGCTCAACTTGTTTTTAGAACATACAAGGAAGAAAATACGTAGCCTTTTGTAGTAATATTTGGATGGACCATTGTGCTGAGAGTTGCAATAGAAAATTTTGGGAAAATAAGAACCTTATTAAAACTAGGAAAAAAAGATTGAGATTATATTTCAAGGAAGGCTTTGGCAAAAGGAAAAATAGCGAAAGATAAGAATGGTGGATAAATAAAGGTTTATATATAAAAAATGGAGTGATAAATTATTAAAATTAATATTTAAAAAATGTAGACATTTTTTAAGAAAAAATAAAGTTGGTAGGTGGAGTTTTATTGCACTAATGACAATAGAAAAGAATTTTAAATTAATGTAACTACTCATTAATGACAATTATGAAGAATAATAATAATAAAACTGTAATTTCCTTATTAGAAAGGGAGGTGGACCAGAGTAGATGACATAAGAATCCTTTTACATAAATAATTTTTTAAAACTTGATAGAAAAGGGGTAAAAGATACCCATGATGATGAAGAAGAAGGAAGTTCCATTAATTTACTGGAAATAAGGTAAAAAGAATCATTTGTGAAGTTTATTATTTTCGTAAAGGAAATATTTTATAAAGTTTATAAATTTTATAACAAAAGTCTTTTATAGAGTTTATTATTTTTGTAAGAAGATCTTTTATGAAGTTTATTGTTTTTTTTTTTAAATTTGTAAGAGAATTTTATTTGTTATGTACTTTATTATTTTCATGTATGTTGTACATTATCGTTAGAAGTTGAAAGAAAGAATTGAGAATCTTTGGAAAGAGATGAGAAAAGTAGTTAAAGAGCATAAGATGTGAGTATTTTGAGATTGAAACAAATATAAGAATTTTTTTGACAAGATTTAATGGTTATTAGTTCAAATATTGATGTAAAAATATAAAGTTAAGAAAGAGAAATTTTTTAGTTGATGTTTCACAGTATTAAAAAAATTATGATTTAAACTTTAGAAGAATAAAATATAATGATGTTGAATAAATTAGAAAAGAAATATTTTGATAAAAATAAATATTTATGGTGTAGAAATTCTTTAAATAGAATAAATATATTCTTATTTTGATACACTAAATTATATTTATATATATATATATATGTGTGTGTGATTGAATTTATTAGGATTTAGTTTTAATTAGGAATAAAATCATGTCGTATATTAGTATGAAATTATACGTGATATATTTTGCATTATATTTTGCATTCAAATAATTTTTTAGTCCTTATATGAAACTCTCTCTTCTTTTTTTTTTTTCATCTGGTCCCTAAATTAAAATTTTATAGCGTTCTTAACAAAAAAAACTCATTATTTTCCATACAATTTCTTCCTAACAGATTTCTTAGGTGATTTTTGAAAACCAAGAAAAATTAAAAATGTTTTTATTTTGGCCATATGTAACACTTTTTTTTTCATCTTAGTTGTAAGATTTTTTTCAAAACCGATTCCTATACATTCCAAAACGCAGTGTAAACGACGAGCAAGACAACACCATGCAACAAAACCAAAAAAACAACAATTTATTTATACTACTATAATGATATTCTATACTTTTAATATATTTTATGTCGCTTGCTGCTAGAAAGTTCTATATTCTCTCATTTTGATCTTTCCCAAGAAGAAAAGGCAAACACTTGATGTTTAAAAGTTAGGGAAAAAAGTGTTTCATTTTACACATAGTATGGAAAACAAGTTAAAAGGAGAGAATGTTAATGTACTTTTGGGCATTAAAAAATTATTATTTTTCTGAATAAAGTCGTAAAAGTTCCCTATGTAGTCTTGTTCCTTCATTTGATAGATCAAAACTTAGTGAAATTTGTTCAACCTTCTAATGTATAATTCACGTAAAATTGTTTTTTTTTTATTAAACTGTGTTTTACTTTGCCATTTTTTATTTTTTTTTGCATATATAGGGCTTATTTATATATTAAGAAAAAAGTGTGTTATGTATACATAGAAACCAAAATGAAAACATGTATACAAAACATTCTAGCATTTTAGAGGCTACGTTAAAAATCTCTTAGATTCAGACGAGGACTTGATCAAATAGTATTATAAGATGAGATTATGATTGGAAACATAGATTTTAAAACATTTTTACAATCGATTCTCGTTTTTTTTTTTTTTAATCTTTTTCATATACGGGGACCCAATAATATAAAGGAGGCAAGTGCATAAGGACCAACAAAATATTTAAATAGATACTTTTATATATCGATATATAGGTGAAGAATCGATATAGTCAATGGAAAAAGATCAGATGAATCTTATTTTCCGCATCAATTGACATGATTGGGGTTATTAGAACCTTGAAGAATTTCCTTGCTGTAAAACTATACTTAAAATATATTTATCCAATTTTTTTATGTTATTTTCTTTTATTTTATATCCATTCTAAATAAAAGAAAAACATGATAAATTCAAATGGGCATAACTCTTTCACAGTAAATATTTTAATATATTTTCATGGATATGGTCAGATTATAAATGTAATTAAAAATACAGTTATAATTTGAGGCATTATCTATTCTATCACGTACTCCCTTGATCTAAGAGGAATGTCTATGACGTTGGACGGTTCTGTGGTAATGATGTTCGTTTTGCCACCTATCGACCATAATTATTTATTTTACTTAATTTATTATATGCCCCTATTTGATAAATGGAAGAAGGAAAAATTATAATGTAAAACGAAATGTTCTAGATGATGCACTAGGACTGAATCGTTTATAATCTTATATGATAAATATTTTTGTTAACAATGTGTATTCTGGAGGCAATATGTAGATATGAAGTTATATATGAAAGAGTAATAAAGAACAGAAACAAGAAATTTATCATTTTATTTATTTAATTTCTAAATTTGTGTCTCACTTACACACTAATTTATTATTAATTTATTTTATTTATTTTTATCATTTATTTTTTCTTTAGTCACATATTGGTTTTATTTTATTTATTCTTTTATTTAATTTATTTTTAATTACACATTAGTTATGCACTTCTCATATTTAATTTATCTTCAGTCCACAATGGTCTATTTTATTTATTTATATTATTTAATTTATCTTTAATTACATACTGATTTTATTTTATTTTTTTATTATTTTTTAATTTATTTTTATCACACAATAGTTTATTTTTATTTAATTTATTTGTGGTTATACATAGTTATATTCTATTTTATTTTTTTATTTAATTTATCTCAAATTATGTACTAGTCTATTTTATTTATTTTTATTATTTAACTTATCTCCAATCAAGCACGGGTCAATTTATTTATTTTTAATATTTAATATATCTTTAGTTGAATATGGATTTACTTTATTTAATTATATATCAACTAGTTATATATATACATGTACTTTTTATTATGATTTTGTTATTTGTTTTATGAAATTAAATACATGAAAAATAAATTAAGCAAATATAATAAAGTTATTAACGAATAATGATTTGAAGACACTGATAAAAGTTTGACCTTAATTTAAATTAGTGAATATGATTTAATATGAGATCATCTTGTGTTATTTTATTGATCATGATGAAATTTATTTATCTTAATTAGTTATTATAATAATGATTCAAATCTTCCTAATCTAAGATAAAACAATCTATACTAATGAATTATGTTATTTTGATGTAATGACATATGTCTTACTTTTTCATTTTACTTTTTATGCATTGACGAAAATATATATTTGAAAACATTACAAAAATATATAGATGTGCCGAAATATCTTAATTCTTTCACTACAGTCTTTCTTCGAACAAGTTGAAATACTAATATTGTGGTTAAGTTTTACATGTTTATAATATTGCATACTAACCCTGTTATACTATAAAATACAATTTTAGTAAAAAAAAAAAAAGGAAAGATTATAGATAAATAAAACTCTTCTTTTCTCTCTAAAAAATATATAAATAAGTATGTAGGATAAAACTATAAGATGCAATGTAAAAATTATATAATATATATATATATATATTTCTTTTATGTTCGGATAGAAATTAATTATCGGTCAAAAGTATAAATATATTAATAATTTTTTTATTAATAAGTTAACGATAAAAATGACTAGAAAAAAGAGAAATTGGATCAAATAAATTCTTTTAAGAAGTTGTTCCAAAATTCCAAACGAGGAGGAAGAGCATGCCAATGAAAAAAAAAACTATTGGATGTTGGCTTTCTATGGTTTATGAAATTTTAGTGTTCGTTTTGGAATATTAGGTGGATTGTAAATTTAAAAACTTAAATTTTTTTTGTTGTCATAAGTCTAAGCCTCAATAATAGACTACTCGTATTATAGATTGAGAAAAATATTAGAAATTAACCACTCCAAACTATTATAAAATGAAATATTTCTCAGCAAGCACTTGCACATTGGTTTGTATTGTTATGTAACGAAAGTCCCTTTTCATTCTGCAGTACAAGAAAGTTAAGTTGGAGATCCACCTATCTTTGAATTTTTGTAGGCCCAAATAAACTAAATTGCATGTATTCATGGGCCCTTCCTGGGCCTTAGGGCTTCTGTGTTGGGCCTTACAATATATCAGAATTTGCTTACATTTATTAGCTATGCTCTTCTTCCACCCCAACCAGTTTCACGTTGACAGTTGAAATAGACAGCAGCAACCGGTAATCCAAGGTTGTAAACCTGGGCAAAATCCCTAGTGTTGAAATTGTGGCGCCATCCTGGAGCATGCACTATTTGTCTCCCAAACTGACGAAACAACACAAAAACAATACGATGAATCCCCGACGTTGGTCGAGGACTTTCATACTCCACAACCTCATGTCCTGTCGAATACCTCACAGTAACAAAACTATCACATTCATTTTATAACAATTATTAATTTCAAAAATAATAAATTTAACTATTTTTAATTTAAAAATAATAAATAGAAGTTTTAGGCGTACCAAAGGTTGCCGTAGTCGTAGCTGGAATATTGGTTACCAACCTAGGCATTCAGTCAAAAATACGAATTTATATCAAACAGTTTTCATTGAAATATCTTTTTATTTTTACGGAATAAAAATTTGAATTAAGTATCTTAATTAAGAGCAAAGATTTTTTTTTTATTTACACCGTTCATGGGGGAACTTATCCACTCTATCCCTCATTCAAATCTTAACTTCACCTAAAATACACATTTTGATTATTTATTTATTTATTTATTTTTCAATTCATTCATGGGTGTACTCATTGCTTTCTCAATTTCATACTACGTATTTTCCTGCCTTTTCCTGTTGTTATTCTTTTTATATCAGCGCCTTTCCTATTAAATAGTTCTCACATTTTTAGTTTATTTTAAATTATATTTATTTCATGTGAAGTTTTATTTTTCGGAAAAATACAAACGAGTTAAGTTTTTTATATATTTTAAAATGTTTATGACTACCATTTGTTGATTTTAATTTTCTAATATGTAATTCAGTTTTTATTCTTAATTATTAGCATATATTTGTTAACTTAATTTTGAATATCTGTTGATTTATTCTTAAGATATTTACGTTATTGAATTTTTAAAGTAAAATATTTTTCTTTTAATTTTTTTTATTGAACAATAACATGAATTTTTATTGTTATATATGTTTTAGTCAATACTTAAATTTGTTTAATTGATATTAATTGTAATAGCATAATATTAAATAGCTTTAAAATTTAATATTCATGAATGAAAATATTATTAATATTTCAAAATTTAAAATTTAAATGTATATATTTGAATACTTGTATGTATTTTTTTTATTGTTAAAATAAACATATTTTGAATAAATTAATTTTACATAAATACTTATTTCTTATATATTTTTTCATTGAATGAGCCAAATAATTTTAAATACATTTAATTATATATTCATAAACAGATTCTAGCTTAAAAAAAGCTTCAAAACTGAATCAAACGAAAATTGCCAAACAACTTCTATTTTAACAAAATATTAATTTAAAAAAAAAAAAAAAAAGCAAAGGTAACTTTTAAGTCGGGAAAAAGTTGGGTTAAACAACCAATAAATTATAGTTCGTAAAAATTGTTCTAAAGGTTATTGTTCGCGATCATTCTGGATAAGGGATTAAGACAATAAAATACTTTCTCAATTCCAAAACTAGTGTAGTTTTAATTTTGTTTTAAATTTGAAATTGACCAATATTTTCAATTTTTAAGAAAGTCTTAATTAATTATTTTTTTTCTCCAGATAAACTGTAACAATATTTATATTTGTAATAGATAAAAGTAATTTATGTATCTATTGGAAAAGTAAGACTATTAGTAAAATTATTTCAATAAGCTATTTATTTATTACTTTTTAAACCTGTGTAAAAGAAAAAAAAAACTTAAATTACAATACTTTTGTATGAACGAAGTATTTATTAGAAATTATGTGAGAATGCGTCAAGAATTAGGAAGAAACAAATTGATACACGTTCTTTTAATTCCTTAATTAGCGTTCTTAGTATTTATCAAAGTTAAATTTGATGTTCGATATGTACTATAATTGTTATACTTTTTAGGTGGTTCAAAACCACATAATCTATACTAATTTATGTTCGATATGTACTACACTTTTTTTATCGTACTACTTGTATTGGAATCAGGAACAGAATTATAGAATTCTCACTATAAGATGCCCTTTCATCATGGTATTTGAAAATATAATAAAATAAATTGAAAAATGTTTAGCATGAAAAATATGATTATATGTACACCGCTACAGTAGAAATTGCTTTTATATATCAATTTATTGATTTTTAAAATAATTAAATTAATCACTAGACTAATTTAAAATCTACTAATATAAGTGATTAAAATTAATGTTATATATCAATTATATTAATTTAATTAATATTAAATTCAATCATTATTTTTATTTTATAATTATTTAGTAACTAAAATATAATTTATTAATTATTTTAATCATAATTTACGATCATTCTATTTTGTGATTAAAATTGATGTTTAAATAATTTTTTGTTCTTATAATACACTCTTCACTTCTCTTTCAAATACAGAGGTGGTGAGAATACATGCACCTGTTTTATTTATATCTTTTAATTTTCCTTCTTATGAAAAAAGAAAAAAGATTTATACATTCTCAAAGGGGTAAGTTTATTTTCTCCTTCTAAACATAAAATTGATCGTTTTAATACGTTCAACTAAAAAAAAGTGTTTTAGTTCATCTATCTCAAGCGCTGATAAAAATACTACCAAAGATTTTGCTTACGTTGGTAATAAACAAGTCATTTATGCATTAACCTATTTTAATTTAATGTTACTAGCACTAATCACCTCATCAAATATTTTAGAAAAAAAAAATCTGAAGGAGATTTAGGTGAAAAAGTTCAAACAAAAGGACTTAATACGAAGTTTTTAAAAATTTACAGGAATTAATAAGATGAATTTGAAATTAAAAAAAAAAAAGGGAGGTTGTGTGGTAAATCTAAACAAATTTGATGATATTATAGTGGCAAAGGGAAGGCACTGACCAATGCAAATATTCCTTGAAACATGGGTGACTTGGGCTAGGAGCATCAGGGTTCACCATTATCTGAGTATACAATTAATGCATGCAACACCAATATAGGAAAAACACAGAGTAAGTTTAGAAAATGGAAATCCGAAAGAGAAATGAAGAAAATGTATGATGAAGCATACCAGAGTGTAGAAGACTCGTAGGTCATCACCACCAATGTGAACTCTTGGTTTGTGCACAATTTGGGAAGGTTTTAACTCACAACTATTGAGAACATCTGTGTGATTCTTATAAACAACCCTCAGAGTCACAGAACTCCTAAAAGGATCCAAAACATCCCCTATTATACGTCCAATAACAAGGGGATCCTCCATTTGATATTTTCCTTGTTTTTAATTCATGTTAGAAAATGTGTCAATAATGCCTATTTATACACGTTTCTTGAAACCTACGATGTGACATCAATATATTCTCTTCTAGATACATTAATCACAAGTATTTTTATAATAAAAGTTAAAGTTATACGCTTAAAATTCGTATATAATAATTTTTTTAAATTTTAATTACAACTTTTATTCTTAGTTTTATTTTATTATTATTTTAAGATTATTTTTAACATTATTAATATATTTGCAATTTGTTTTAAGTACAAATTAAATTCAAGTATATATAATTTACTTTATTATTACATCAATTAAACTTTATCGAATAAATGATATAATATGATTATTAATATTTTTATAGTTAATTATAATAATAATATATAATGTTGATTTTATATACAGATGTTAATCAATATATAGTATTGCACGTTCATATACGAGATTATTAAGGTAACATCGTTATATTCTTATTTTTTTTTTTAAATATATTCATTCAGTTTAATTAAAATAGTTTTATATTAAATTGATTATGATATTTTTTTCTCTCCTATTTGTTTTTTTAATTAAAATAGTTTAAAATGAGTTAATGTATGTTGTTTTTGTATTGAACGAAATGTGTTTTTTATTTTATATTGTCTTCAAGAAGATTTTACGTATCTGTCTCTTCTTAGGTCTCGATTAAAATATGAGATATCTGTAAAAAAAATTTTGATGTTCAAGTAAGTATTAGGTATTTAGAGTATTAAATATTGGTTCGAAAAACATACATTTAATTAGGTGGTGTCAAGCTATTTATAGAGACGAACGAGAACACTATTCATGATGGATTTGGATTGTCACCATCTTTTAGATTAATTTTGATAGTAAATTGAGATCTAAAGTATTTAATTAATGTTAATCATGGTTAACTTATTTATCATTTTAGGTTGTGAACATACATTTGACACAGTGTTTCATTATTATCTCGACTTATGTATGATCTTAGTCGATAATCTCGATTATGTAGAATACACTAGCCCCCATACCTGATAATCTTAGCCTTGAGAATCTAAGTTTTTCAAAGAAAAATTTCTCTTTTCTTTTGATCTGTTGAGTTGTTCTTCACCTTACCTTTATGTGAAGAAACTTAACAAAAATTAGGATTTTGACTCCTACTCTTTCGTGATCCGTATTTGATGCAATCTTGACCATTATTACAAAAAAAAATTTTAATTGTCGAGATATAAAGGATAAAAACAAGCTCAAACTTGTTATCACATTTTCAGTTAAGCAGACGAGTGTTTGCTTAAACAAGACAACTTTTGTTTAAATTTTCGCTTAAACGATACCATTTTATATCGACATATATCTAAATACCTATAAATTTTTAAATTCAAAACAACAAATTATGAAGAATCTGTTAGCAAAAGAATCAAAATTCTCCATTTTACAAATTAAAAAGATTATAGGAAAAAAACAAACCTATTTTATTTAAATTTCTAATTGAATGAACGTGTTGATTAGCTTGATACCATTTACGTGATAGTGTTGTGAAGATGAGAAAAAAAAAAAGTCAGAATCGAAGAAATAATGGAAAAGTTAAAAAACAATGGATTGCATTCTTGCAAGGTTGTTGTTGTGCATAATAAAACTATGAAAGATAAAAGGAATGGAAAATGAAATGGGCACAGGATAGAGAGTCTTACAAAATAATGTTACACTTTGGTTTAATTAAAAAATTGAATTCACCCCATTTTATTCCGCTTCCCCCAGATTAATTAGGAGGGAAGAAAATAGATGAAATCGAATATATAACAACTTTGATATTTTCATTCTCTGATTTATATGCTTCTTCTACTTTATCTTGATATATGTTTCCTTTCTAGTTGCATGTGTCACTTATATACATGACAAGTTTTAATGAAATAATCTGTATATATATGAAAGTAAAAAAATACTTTTTAATATTCAATAATTTTATTTTATTTCATTTTGATTGAAAAGTAAATATATATATATATATATATATATATATATATATAACAAATTTTTTGAATTTTATATTAATTATCTTAGTCAGATTTAATATAATTTTTACTATTAATAATATAAACTTTTTACATTCTCGTAAAAACAAAACTCGTTTAAACAATACTTAACATTGGTAAATAACCTTATTCTAATTCATTTTTCTATCAATCTAGATAAAATTATGAAAGTTGATTTCACATTTAGTAATAAAATAAGTGAATTTGCTGGGCACTATGATATAAGATTTGGATTTTAAAATTTTAAGTCATTCTATGTGGAATTTTTAACATTAGATTAAACTGATACAACCCTGTCATAACATAATTTATATTAGACTAAATCGAAACAATCTTGTTATAAATTAATTTTGATATCGGATAGTCCAGTTAGATTTATCATATGTGTTTCTTTTCTATAATATTTGTTTATCAAAACGAAATAATCACCAAATCAAAACATGCAACGGCACCAAAAATTTTAATACATGAAAATGATAAGTGAACGATTATCATCAAATAATAATATTGAATTCATATGGTGTGTTTAGTTTTATATATGACTCATGGATATGAAATAACAGGAAAACAGTTAAAGTATTAAATTCAAAATAAAGAATTTTAAGGTGTAACTTTTTCTATTTATCTAAATGTTAAAGATTTAATTGTAATTTAGTTACACAAGACACCACTTGCAACAATTTGTTATTTAATAAACAATTAATTCAATACATAATTCCTCTCCTATAGATTCCAAGACAATATTTGCTTCTCAATCCTTCCTTGGTCATTTATAATTATGAAAATCGATTATTAAATACTCAATATATATATATATATAATTAAAAATCAATAATTATTAAATATTAAACCCTGATGTAAAATAGAAGAAAATTACTCAACATAGTCGGATCTTAAATAAAATATAAACAAAAAGTAAAAAATAACAACTAAGGAAGATATTAAAGAAAGCTTCTCGCTTTTACCTAGTTAATTCTCTAAATTCTCTTTTCTTAACCTTAATTTAGAACAAAAGAAATACTATTTAAAGTTATGGACTCAACAATACTAGATTTCATAATAAAAGAATAAAATAAAATAGAGCAATAAAAATGTATGGAATTGAAAATAAGTGTTCAAGCGTTCAACTCATGATTATCTTTAATTGAGATTTATTTCATCCGAAAATGTTTGTACACATACGTATACACATCAAATACATAATGTTTCCGAAAAAAATAAAAATATATAAAAGTAACACTTAGATAATACATTATGTAATAGATAAAATATAACACTTAATAAATAGATTAAACGTAACATCTTGAAGAAAAACTTTCAAGCAGATCGAGACTTGTTAATTATGTATGATCGTTATAGTATCATATCACAAAAGTAAAACACCAAAGTTGAATTAAATATAAAATAAAAATATCAATATAGTTATCACACACATATAAAAGACTATCCATTTGATCAACAAAAGATAAATAATGATTTATTTTTTTATATTTCTTAGAATACTATATTAAGTTCAAACTTAGATATTATCATCCTTCATAATATTTGGTTTGTGTAACAATATATATATATTTTTTAATATAAATCACTTATCAACTTTTTATGATAGCGCTATTTCTTACATATTTCACCGAATATCAATAACTCTTTCTCTTTAGCCTTGATTTGATATTAGATATTTTCATCTATCTCACCACTCAGGATTTCATTTATATAAAAAATTAGGATCTTATTAAATCTTCCAACTTAATACTTACATAATACATCAATAACATAATAATATATTTTTTTATTACAACCTGCATAACTAATGTATTTATCACAGTGATATTATTTACTATAGTATTTCTCATACTCAAATATCAAGTTATAATTAATTTAAGTAAGGAATGATATAGATATACCAACTAAGTAAACACTTGAGTGATAATGTTTTATACTAGAAATGAAAAATCATCACTTGAACCACACTGAAGTGACCAGGGCTCATCCAACATATGCAAAAATAATAAAATATGCAAATTGTACAAAATATAATTTCAATATTCAGTTAATTATTTTTATCCATTTGAACCAATTTTAAAAATCAAATACAACTTATATAAAAAATTAATATCACAACTATGTTATTTATATGTACATCGAACACTCTAATCCGATATAAAAACAATATAGTCATTGATTTGAAATCACACACCTTATCAAAATTTAATCTTAAGATTGAAAAGAAAAAAAAAAAAAACTAAAGCGTATCAAAAACCTTAAAGATCCTGAGAAATGTTATCTTAAACTGAATATTTATCATAGGTTGAACCAAGTAAAATAATAACTTTCAATTGATTGAATATATGAAATCTTAAAATATTTACAAAAACAAGTAAAAAAAAATAGATAGAGAGACTTTAAATAAAATAGAAACCTACACTAAATCAAATTATGATGGATTATAAATTATATACACTTGATCACCTCCTGACTAATAGAATCTATTTCAAGAAAAAGAAAAAAGTGATAATGCATGAATAAACTTCCTTTATAAATTTTATAAATGGGATTGCGTTGTAATATTTGAGTGTTTTTTTTTTATAAAAAATAAGTATATTTATGGTCGTAATATAACATTTCATTTTTTTTTTCTAAATGCAATAACACATAATAAAATAATATTTTATTTATTTGTGAAAATAAATATATTAGTAAAAAGGCAGTACAACTTTTTTCAATCTTGAATTTTAAAAATAAAAAATTCAACTAAAAATACTATAACAATGACAAGTTATTCTTAAAGCCTCCAAATTAGAAGATGTAATAAAATTTAAATTGTTTAACCATCTATACCATGATGTAAAGAGCATAAGTTATTTAGTAACTTCTGTTGATGTAATTTTTTAATTAACAATTTTACTTTTTAATAAATAAAAAATGATTTATGCATTTATTTAATAAAATAAAAAATTGAATAATTTATGTTATTTTAAAATAACTAAAAAAATTATATTTTATTAAAATAAAGGTTAAGTAATATTTTAATACTATTTTTATAAAATTATTTATATTTTTTAAATTGTATTATTTTTTTATTTTTAATTAATTACTTATTAAAAGTAATAATTTTATAAAAAAAATCATAAAATTATATATTTTAATGTAATAAAAATATGAATGTTCTTTGTTCTAGCTAGTGATATATTGTTCTTTTAAGTAAAAATAACGCCTCAAATAAAGCTTTAAGTTATGCTACATAACTAACTACAGTTCCAATTTCTATTAGGAAAATGCTTATATTTAATGGTTGACAAATTTTATTAAAAGTTTTCTAAAAGTAAAAGATTCATGTGGAAAGAAAAAGGAGAGGAATATCATGTTTATAGCGGTTGTGTTATATGACCTTTAAGATAACATAATAAAGTAATTTGGCTCTGTCATTTGTTTAATTTAATTTTTTATTAATACTTTAAACATGTTTTAGTAGTTTATTATCTAAAATTAAAATTTCTTTAGATAGCTTGTTTTCAATTTTTTTAGTATTTGTTATGGTTTTCTTTAAACGGTATTTAATATGGCACTTTTTAGGAAAAATCTTGATTTAAAATGAGTAATTATTTTAAGTTAAATTATGAAAAAAATTAAAGGATTGTTTGTACTTTCAGCTTCAAACTTTTAAAATTTTATGAATTTTATTTTTTAACATTTTGTCCTTAAATTATACTTGCAAAAAAATTCGGTTAACTTAGATCAACAGTTCATCTAATAAAATTTTGTTGGCTTAATCTTTATTGTAAACACACAGTGATATTTATATTTGACTATTTATCCTATCCTGGTCATTTTTATCTGATTTAATATGATAAAATTAATATACACTTATGTATTAAATTTAATCCATATCAATGAAATTAATTTTAATTTTAGATACAATTATTTATTTGAATTATAATATATGTATACATGTTAATAAAATAATATTTTTTATTTTTAACATTGTTATTATTTTATAAAAATAGATCACTCCATAAAGTTCACTAGTCATCTTTCTCTAAACTCATTTAAACCATAAATTAAATAAGTTCAGTTTAATTTAGAACGCAACATTTTAATTAAATTGAACCCATTTTACATATTTTTGAGATTGATCCATGGAATCAATTCCATATTAACGTTTATGTATGAGTGTTAATTTAAACTTTTTACCTCTTCCTTTGTGTGCAAAACTACCCGGGCTATTTCTCAACTCACATCGCTTTAGTTTGGTTCCTCAGAAAATATATATTACTTAGGTTGGTTTATCAGTTATTTTGGAGACTTTGAATTACAATTATAATTATAATCGGTGTCGAAAGGAGTAACTTTATTTACTTATTTTTTTAATTTTAATCATTTATTTTAAAGGTACCATATCTTATAATTTTGTTAAATATTTTTATGTATACAATCATATAAAAATAGTAAACCTTTAATGGGTACAATATTTAAGATATAAATTATTTATATAACCAAATTATTGTCTTAATTTAACTAATAAATATTTTATGAAAAAAATTATACGATTAAGATAAAAAAAATATCATCTTAACTATTAATATTTTTTCATCCCATCAATATAAGCATGCACTTGAGAAACCAACAATATATTAACCTTTTTAAAGATATATTTGTATTATTAAGATAAGGGATTTATTAAGAGAAACTTGAAAAGTCATCTTCTGTATTACACTAATTAAGAAGAGGTGTTGGAAATGATTTTAATAGTTTCTTAAGACTCTAACAGTGACAACGCATTAAAGTCTCTCAACTCAAAATATATTTAAAAAATTAAGTTTTTAAATATAATGAGTTAGAGAAGGCAAAAATAGTCTTCAAACAAGAAAGGAGTTTTTAAAAGATTTTGTGGATGTCTTGATCAAATTTAATTCATGCTTAATTGTTTGACATAATATTGTTGTATTTTTAGAAATTAAGGGACTTAAATAAACATTTTATTAATAAAGTAACTAAATTGAATATAAGAAGTGAATGATAAAATAAAATATAATTAAGTATTTAATTAATTTATTTTTTGATTTAATTTTACCAACAGTACCTACAGATTTTTTTTTTCTAATTTTCTGATTTAATTTTACCAACTGTCCCTCTTTGTCACTCTTTTGTTGTGGGTTTTCTTTTCTTCCGGAGGCGAGGTGAGAGATTCGTTTTAAAGTGATTAGTTTACCTTAATTAGTTTTTATCTTTCAGGACAAAAAAATACGAAAAGTATCAAAAGCGAAAATAAATATTATTTTTGTTTATGCAATAACACAGAACTACAAATAGACAAAAACAATAATTATTTTTAAAATATTTTGTTTTTTTAAAGATTAGGAGAAAAATAATATTAATGATTATGTATTTTGAAAATAAGATTAGATGAAATTAAAACTAGAAAAATACAATAAAATAGATAATTTACTGTGTGTTCGTGTGTGTGTGTATATATATATATATATATATATATATTATATGCCAAATTTATAAATAAAAATAAGAAGATACAAACTACAAAATGAAATAAACATATGCATACTTATTTAAAACAAAGTACATGAATTTTAAAATTCTTCATGATACTAAGAAATAGGGAAAAATGAGTTATTTATTGTAAATATTTAATATTTATCCTTTTTATTATTCAAATTAAGTTTTTGTCTTTAATCCATTATTAGTTTCTGCAATTTAAGATTTGGTAACTTTAGTCAAATATAACAATCATTCTTGAAGATTGTCAAATTGCGCGAACATTTTTTTATTGATACATTCATCTTTCTTAATTGTTTAAAAAGTATTTAACCAACACTTTTTTAAAACCATACTAACTCTATTAATCGTTTGAAAAATATCATGACATATATCCCTCGTAAATGTTAAAATGTCTATACAAAATTACATAATTATCATGCTTTATAGATAAAAAAAAAGTATTTGACATTTAATTATCTCAACCTTTTTTTTAATTTATTTTCATTTTTTTTAATTTTTCAACTTTTTAAATTTAAAATTAAAAATGTAAAATTATGATTATATAAATAATGATGATGATAATAATAAAGTGGAAAATGAATAAAAATAAATTAGAACAAAAAGTAAGATAGACAAATAGAGGAAAAAATTAAAATGGTGAAAAACTGATAGACACACAATATATCCTCATCATATATGAATATTTGTTTTTGTATGGATAGATAAAAATAATAAAAGTGATAAGATAAATAGGAAAAGAAATAAAAATATGTGATTCGTAAATGTACAATAAAAAAACCATGTACACATATTATTAATGAAAATGTAACTAAAAAAGATTAAACTAAATTAGTTTATTTATCTTAGTTTTGTTAGGAGTTTGAATTAAGCATAAATGAGAAAGTTTGAATAATATATAAAATATGTTATGTAGGGTTTCTTATATAAATTTAATATTTTATTATTATTAAATCTCTTTGAAAATTCAACAATGATATTAAAGTCTGGTTTTACAATTGTATTCTCATTATTATTAATAATGATTACTAGATTAAAGGTCTACAATGTCTTAACATCAAAATATGATTCTGAAACTAATTATTGAATTAAGTTTATAATTCGACTAAAAATTATAATTGATAATTAATGTATAACTTTTTTACTTAAAAATATATTAAAATCAAAGTCACATGTTTAATGTCTTAAAGAAATTATTATAAATTACATAATATCCTCTTATTTAAAGCCAACACCATATTACAATATACCATATATAATCTATATTCAAACAACATGTTATATCCACAACACATTTTTGAGTGTAGGTTAGAAGAAATAATATATTGTCTTTTTTTATTTGTGATGAAAAAGTGTTGAGTGTTAATAAATGTAGAGATAAAATGTTAGAACAAAGACAATAAAATGTGTACTTTGAATATATATATATATATATATATATATATATATATATATAAAAATATATATTTTTATATATATAATATTATATATATATTATTTTTTGATATATAAATTATGTATATAAAAAGACATTTTTTTTTTT
>Ga0099824_1003923_pt1 | contig 21549 bp, 12 predicted proteins | sample SiratrowhiteBW_FD_76837 | JGI IMG/M metagenome (GOLD analysis project Ga0099824, IMG submission 76837) | Root nodule microbial communities of legume samples collected from California, USA - Siratro white BW | ecosystem: Host-associated > Plants > Roots > Nodule | place: USA: California... | reverse complement strand
TCAAATTTTGTTTATATTTTTTTTTATATATATATTTATACTATTTATTTATATTTATTTATTCATTCATAAATTTTAATTTTAATATATATATTTTTAATATTTTAAATATTATATATATATATATATATATATATATATATATATATCATATATTATATATACTACTATATATCATATTGTATTATATTATATATTATATAATATATTATACTACATTATATTATATATAAATGTTGTATTTACACTTTCCAAGTTCAAAATATTAAAATAACATTATTTTAATAATTTTATTAAAATGAATTATTTACCTAAAAAAATTTTCACTCAATCAATTATTGGTATGTACCAAGTCATTACAATGTCTCAAATCCTCTCCTATTTAAACTTCTCTCCGAAGTATTTAGAATGTTTTGTTATTTATATTTAAGATTTTATTTATTTATTTATTTGTAAATATTTATTTTAGTGTCTATTTTTTTTATTTGCATGTATATTCTTCATATGTTTTTAGTATCTCACTTTTAAAACCTTTTTTCACACAAGTTTTGCACTTGGCCTTTTATTTATTCCCTATCTTCAATTAATTAATTTTCTTTTCATTTGTTGTTATGTAATTATGTAATGTAAAATTTTATCCTAACAACTCAAATAATCCAAGAGGCGGTTCTAAGCAAATCCTTTGAGTGTTGGATAATTTGTCTGATTTTTAAAATATCTAGAATTATATGTTAAAACTAGAATCGAATGAAATCTCTAATTCAAACTAGGTTGAAGGATAGACCATTTAAAATGGTTATTACATGGATGGATATGAATAACTTCTATATAGAATTTTCTCAATTCAACTGGTGAAATGTATGAAATCTTAGTTAATCCCTCTACTATCACTCATACTCATATTTCTTCTTATTATAACTTGGCAAAAAAATGACATAACATTACTAATACCCCCTTCGCATGCATAATTACCTTGCATAGGTTATACATGATAAGTCCATAAATTAAATGCGAATTTTCAAGAAGACGTGATATAAATTATATTAGATTAACAAAGGTGAAAGCTTGAGAAACCTAACTACAAGTGTTGAATAAACCAAACATCAAATAACCAAAATTAAAACACCAAATTATATAGTTAATTCCATGAAAGAACTAATTAAGGAGGCAACACTTTAGAAATGATTATGTGCAATCCACAAGAATATTTTACTACATTTGGATGTCATCCAAAAACAATTGCATACACACATTAAATTGTCTTAACACTATTATGAATCAAAACCATTTGAATAGATAAAAGATTTGCTAGATTCTTAGAATATAAAATTCATCATATGAAGCATTCCCTTACGCTTTAACAAAAAACAAATGGAACCAATCCACCTTAAAATTTATATGCTTTCAAAATTCGCAAAAACTTGAGGTTTAAATTAAGAGCAGATGTTAATAACAACTACATTAGTCAAAATCACTCAAGGTAAACAACCAGAGGATCACAAATACGAATAAATTATTACAGTGTTGTACTTATACATTAGGGAAAAGACATGGAATTAAGTTCCTCTAGACAGATTGCACAGATTTGAACAAAATACCCAGATTATAAGCTATCATGCAATATGATATATACAAGTCTTGAGTCATCCTGAAAAAGGATAAATTCATGAAACGATCTCCTAACTAAATTCCAAATAATATGATATGATTTTCACATCAAAAGTAAGAATTTTCATAATAAGAACTAGTGAAGTACCACAAATATGCACAACATCATGTCTTCCTTATAAGATTTACTAAAAGTGTGTATTATTCTACACACACAACTTTATTTGTAATCACAGAATAAAGTGATTAATGATATAGTATATGAGAATCTCTAGCTAATAGCTAGATCTTTGTTTTTCCTATTTACATAATTGATAGGATATGATATGATAATCCACATTAAATCTAATACTTTAACTAAAATGGAAAGTTACATGGAAAATTGGTGTGAGAAAGGGGTCTCTAAAAACATATTCATAAACGAACAATGTGACAACCACACAGTTTATACACACAATCATCATCAATCAGGCATAAGAAGAGTATAGTAATACAAAAAAAAAATGAAAGATGATGGTTGTTATATAAAACTTTACAATTATACCGGGAAAACTCTAAACAAAAATGTTATTTTAGTGGTAGAAATGATTTTTCTTGTTTTTATCTAAATCATGATAGCGATGCCATAACATGTTAAAAGCACTATTTTAGCTCTTATTGAAAAAAAATACTGCTATTAAAGTCCTGTAGTGGTCCAGCGATGCTTCACCGTCTTAATCATCTAAAAATCTTACAAAATTTTACTATTATATAACTTCTTTGAGCATTCCTTAATGCTAGACCACAGCTAAACTATTAAATAGAAATGTTGTTCAACTCATAACCTATTAAAACAAAGAGAAAAAAAAAACTTATAGTGTTCAGTGTTTAAGAAAATTTTGCACTCAATTATCCTAAAAATACATATAATTTCATTCCACCCATCAAGATGAGAAAAATCTAAATTGTCTAACATATTCATATATCTAAGGCTTATTTATAAAGGTAAGGTAATGATACACTTAGCATTTGACTAAAGGAAACTACAATTAAAAAATCATTAATAATAAAAATAGAATATACGCAGATGGTAGTTTCATAATAAACTTGCTTTACAAATATCAAAGAGGAAAAACTTTAAGCAATAAGCTATAAATGTCAGTGTTTACACAAGCAATAATAATATAAATATGCAGGTTTAATCCATTCATGGCCTTAATGCCACTACTAGAATTCATATTCAATTTAGAAAAACTATTATCAACTCAAAATGAACAAAACTAAATACACTTACTAAAAACATAAGCAAAATACTCCATTCTAACAACCAAATCAAGCTATAGGCATACATGAAAATTTACAAACCCCCTTTATAAAGTAACGATAAATCTCTCAATAATATTATAACTACATTTCTTTCTCCATGAAATATTGCCTCTAAATCATCACTTCACAAAATCACACTCAGAACCATAAAACAAGATTTAGTTCCATATTTACTTTTTATTTCACACATAATCAGAACAAACCAAATTTTCCAACCAAACAACCAAAACTCGAAAACATAGCACACAACACACATTTACTATTCATTATTTTTATTTTCAACACAAAATGTCCCAGATATAGCATTCCAGTTCCCCTTAAACATTTAATATAAGGAAATGTTTCACATTAAAACCCAACACATGTCTAATATCATGTTACACAAAAAATATAATTAATCATCCAAAACATATCCTTCAATTTGTAGATCAAACTAGTAGGATTAAAATAGAAAATCATCTTGCTTTAGTCATGAGTGTGCACCCTCCCAACTTTATCAAGATTCTTTTCTTTCTTAATACCTTCATCTTCATGTACAACAATCATTTTATACTCAAACATAACAAAGTTTAGAAAGAAAAAAATCCTCGCTTAACATTCAACTAGACACATTTTAACTACTTCTTAAAACTATATTTTTAAATAAACATTAACAAGCAAAAGAACCACAACAAACCCACTACCCTCTAGTCATCCTAAGAACGAACTACTCTGATACCATAAATGTAACATTCCTAAATTTTACCCTCTAAACGGTAATATGCAGATAATTAATAAATATAATATATACATATCACATTCAAAAGTAGTTCAAAATATAAACCTCTTCATAGGGGTTTTACATTTACAATACAAAACAAAGGTAAAACATGCATAAAAAAAAGTGGATTATGTGTTTCATCAACTCATGAAGAAGTCTCAATACCTGTCAAATTCTTTGTTCAGGTGTAACACATGATCATAGTAAATTTAAAAACAAAAAGAACATATCAAACAAAAGGGTAAGCTAGAGACTTTAAAATGCAAAATAATCTCATATAACACTCAACCATTTTCATTTCTATACATCATTCTACCACAACTCAGGCACTCATCAATCATCTCATACATCACTCTAGCATTTTCATTTCTATACAATAACACATGTTATACATACATCAACTCATATATAAAAACACTTGACTCTACTTCCAAAAGACTCGTGCTTTGAATAGACCCAGAGGTTTGCACCTATCATACTACTCCAAACTGTGAATCCACACAATACCCAAATCAGTGAATCAACAATCATGTATGACATATTTAGTCCACCTGAGTCTGTTATGACCAGTTATATTTCAAACTATAGCCACTCAGTCCAAACCTCCATTGACTCTAGCCACCAAGTAATATTCATCTATGTGATTCCAATATACTAATGGAGTTTAGATACCTTCTTCTAGGTGAATCCCAAGACAATGCACAATCCTAGACATCTCAACACAAGTATCTCCTTTCCTGAAGATACTATATCTCAATAACAAACCATAACATCTCAATATAATGCCATAAATTATTTATAATAAAACTAAAACGCACTATCAAAACAATTCAAGTTTAGTTTAATGACCAATTTCAAATATCCATACAATATCAATCGTCATCCTGTCACATACCATGACTCTATCAACATCAAATTCTCCAATACATCGAAACTATACAAATCAAGTTTAAGAATTTAATTTCAAATAATTCAACCACAGACCCTACAAGAGAAATTTGGAACTGGTGACTACGTCACCCTAACATTTGGGTCATCTACCATAAAGTTCTATTGAAAAATAAAATTATCAATTAATAAAACATGTAACTACCTTCCCTTACCTGTTTAAGAGGAGAATAATCTACAAAAGAATCCAAGAAAACTTGCAAGGATAACTTAACCTACAACATACAATTATGATTAATGATTTAAACCTACCCTAAGGATCCAAAACGAGTAAAGATGATCCTTAATGCCACTAAAACTACATGCAAGAAAGTGCACACAAAGTTTTTTTTTTTTTTTGAATAGGGTGTTAGCACCAGTGGGTTGTTGTGATGATTTGATGAAGCCAACCAAGTGAAGAAGTTCAAGACCATATGATCATATGTGGAATGCATGAAGATTTCATGAAGATTAAAGAGCTTGGTCTAAAACCTAGGATTGTGTATTGTGGGGTAAGTTTGAGTTCAAATTGGTGATGCATGCGGTCTTAATCAAGGATAAGCTCCATAAGTATTTTTTGAATTAAAAAAAGATTTGAGAAGTCATTAAAATCAGAAATTACATTTTGATTAACTATTTTAAGTAAATCTAGAAAAACAATCGACTGTTTGCCAAAACAATCGATTGAATTTTTAAGACAGTTGTCCATAAATATTTGGCGCGGTTTTTGAAAACATTATTGAAAATCATTCTAAACATTTTTTTGAGCAAGAACATTGTGTTTTCCAAGAGAGAAAAAGCGCCTTCATGTCTAGTGATCAAGATCAATCAATCATTTTCATCAAGAATTGTTTCTCGAACACTGGAGCTTTGAGCTGACTGAGACAGTTTCATCACTGATCTGATCATCAGACTAAGCCTTCTATACCATTTCTTTATTACTTTTGTAATCTGTTGTATAGAAGTGCTAGCTTTGCTGAGTCTGTGATAATTCTTTTAATGTATTGAAGTTTATTATGTTGTGAGTTACCTGAGTTGGTAATTTTGTTTGTACAGTGAGTTCTGTACAGGTTGTAACTTGTTGAGGGGATTAGCAAGGGGTTTTCTGGAATATACAATGGAGTCTGTATAGTTCTGGGTTCTGTTGTAGGTTCAGCAGATTGTGTTCTGTGGGGAGCAGTGTTTACTTGCAGGTAGCAAGTGGTTGTTTTTCTGTAAATTGATCTAGTTTGATCTTTTTATAGTGGAAATCCTTACTGTGGAGTAAGGGATTGGACGTAGCCCTTGTGGAAGGGTGAACCAGGATAAATCTGTTGTGTCCTGAATCTCTCTTGCTCTCTCTTGACTGTTCTTGTTAAATCTTGTTGTGTTTCTTGAATTTTCAGAATCGGCTGAATCTTGCTAATTGAATAATTTCATCAACTTTCTGAAAACATTTTTAGTAACTTCTAAAAACATATAATTGACATTCTTAATTATATAGAAATAATAAATTCTTTTCCAAATGCATATAGAGCATATAAAATAATGTTAACAATTTCAGTATCAATTGTTTCAGCTGAAAGAAGTTTTTCAAAACTTAAACTAATAAAATCTTATTTAAGATCAACAATGTCTCAACAAATATTAAACGGATTAACTTTATTATTTATTGAATAAAATTTTTTAAATAAAATTAATTATGATAATTTAATAGATAATTTTGCATTACAAAAAGTTCAAAAATAAATTTTAAATAAAAATATCATAATTTTAATTATTTTATTAATTTAAAAAATATCTTCTTTTTAATTTGCTTTAAGCCTTCTAAAACCTTTAGCCCTACTAGTTAGGACAACATGTTAAGGAAATAAAATCAAACCAGTGTTACAATAAAGCTATCAAATTTCAAATTTCATTGTAACCGACAAGAAAGAATAAAGAAGTAATATTCAGAATCAATTTAAAATAATTGTTTTGTAATCTACGTACGAAATATATATAGGGTAAATAATATGAATAAGAATAACATTCAGTTTTTACATGTAATCATAATCCAAAACAATGTTCACGAAGATAAGATGGTGTCCATATTGCTTAACTTTACACAACCTTCTGTGTGCTTATTTCTTTCTAAATTGAACTTGGAAAGAATGATAGCTCATTCTTGTTCAAAATCATGTCAAGCTCAGAACACGTGAATAATATTTGTTCCAAAATTTAGCAGAAATGTGCCATATGCAAAAGCGTGCTTTGTGAATGGCCTTTCAAGAGCAATTGCTTGGGCCATCTGTGGATCTTGTTCTGTAATGATTATGGATGGAGGCTTAATTAAAGTTTGTACGAAGAAAAAACGCTACATGAGATTACTTATTAAAAAGTGAAATTTGTTTCCAAATTTAAGAAAAAAAAAAGGACGTATACTTATGTAATAGAAAATATATTATTAAAACAAAAGAATATATCTAAACAAAATAGAAGGAGACAATCAAATTTACAACTTATTGCCCATATAGCATCATGTTTTAAAAAAATCTGTTGCAGAATAATTTAAATGATTTTCTACAGTAGAAGAATATATATATATATATTTCAAATAAACCATTTTTATGAATATAATTAAGAAATTACATTACCTCTTTATCTCTTAACAGCAACTGGATTGATGGAAGAGTTTGGTTGCCGGGAGAATTTTTTTTGAAGGCATAAATACAGTTTTATTTACTGCTCAAAATCTTTCCTTATAAAGTTTAATTGCATATTTAGTTTCTCAATTTAAAATTAAACAATTTTAATTTAGTGCTCATCTATAATCCAAATTCTAACAGAAAGATGTTAATATATACCTTTTTGTGATAAATTTGTTAATTATTTATTAACTTAATATATTAATAGCCATGTTTAATAATAAATTTAACATAAGTTATTCCTAAAAAAGTGGACTAGTAATTATATTATATATTTTAATATATGAAAATACTTAATTTTAGAAAATTAGAGGATTAAATGAGTTATTAAAACCTTATAAAGATTTGGACTATTTGCCAACCAAGTGCAAGGACTCTGCCAGTGATCAATCACCTAGGTCAGCAAGATGTCCTGTAGGTCTTATTACTTAGTTTAAGTTCAAAGTTATCTCTCTGACAATACAACATCTTTCTGTAAGTCTTTCTCTTCATTGCTTATCTTGGGGTCAAAGTTATTTCTCTGACAACAAAGTATCTTTTCGTTACGTCTTCTTCCCACTCTGAGAAAAAGAGGTTATAATGATTACAAAACATTTAATATTGAGTGTCTCAACATTTTTTCTCTGACAAAAAGTAAGAAAATCATTATTACACAGATACTGTTATATATAGCAAAGAGTCAAAGGAGAAAAAGATACATCTAGTCCAATATATTATGAATCTATGATATTTAATAACAAAACTGACTTTAACATCAAAGTATCTTTTGTATTTGTACCTCTTCTCTTATAGCAGGGATTGAAGATTACAAACTAAAAAACTTTTAAAATTGAAAAATGCTAGTTTGACACCACTATTCACTTATACTCTTATTTGACACTATATTTTATTAATAAAATATTATATATGAATAAAATAATAATATATATTAATGTTAAATAGTGCCAAAGATGAATAGTAGTATCAAAATATCATCATTCGTTAAAATTGATATTTAAAAAGAATTATTTCCATCTTAAAAAGATCAATATTAAAATTACAAATTGATAAAACCATGTATACTAAAATGAATTTTAATATTTTTCTATTAATAACATAAAGTGACTTTAGAATTTAGAAAATTGAAAAAGTTCTATTATACGAGTACCGGAACAGGATATGAAGAGTTCTCTAGTTTTGGTTATATAAAAGTGTGAGAAGATTAGAGAAGAAAGAATAACGGTAAGTTATTAAAAGCTAGAATATTGATTTGAGTTTTTCACTATATTTTAATTAATATGTTAATCTCGGTAAACCAAATTATAATCGACTTTTCGACATGACTTATTTTATATCACAAATTCAGGTTTAAAGAGATTGAATAGTCATTATAAATGGTCAATAGATCTAGTAAATAATATTAATGTAGGTTCTTTTGTGATTTTTTTTAAACCAAAAAAACAAACATGAACAGATTTAATTAAGGTAAATAATGTGGAAGTATGGAAAGGATACAGATGGTGGTGGGTACAACTGTCATTATGAACATGGTCATTTTAAGCCCTATTCCCACAGGGCACTTTTTCAACCATTTTCTACCGAGAACTGAGAAAAGTCACTGTTTCTTGTCTTGTCATTTAGCACTTAGCACGGAGAGAGAGAGGGAGAGAAGGTGCCAGCAAGACAACAATTCATAAAGAACCATTTGGTTAGGGTTTTTAGGGTTTTCGGGACATGGGCTCTTAGTAAACAACAATGCAAAAAGGAAAGTTGCGATCTTGATTCCATTATCCTTCATTATTTTATGCTTATACCCATTTTATTTTCTCATTTTTTGCCAAATTGTTTCAATGTTATATTCACGTCCGGATTAATATTGTTATTATTACTGGAGTTGTATTCATAAATAATAAAAAATATGATACAAAATCATAAAATATAATCTTTTTCTATATTATTATTATTATTGGTAGTAAAATAGTTTAGTTTGTTTAATATACACACACATTATTTAAAAATATGTTAGAGCCTAAGGGTTTCTCTCTGATGTTAAAAAATATGTTAATCTATCATCTCGAATAAGTAAAATAGGATTATTTTTAATTTGTGAGTTTGTAGACTCTGTAATCAAAAGTGTAGTGATTTTAATTATTTATATTTACATAAAGTTATATAGCTATTTTGTATAATAGTAATCTGTATTATAAATCTATTATTTTATGAGATTTTTCTTTTAAATTACATTTTCTTGTATTTTAAGACTTTATTTATGGGATTTAAGTCAAATTCTACTTACTTAATGGAAAGTTTAATTCTAATTGTGTGAATATAATTTTGGTTAATTGCTTTTGTTATAAGAAATTACTCAGGAAATATTTTGAAGCAAAAAAATATAGATAATAAAAATAAAATTAAATAGGTAACAGCAAGCTAAATAAACTTTCAATATCAATTTTTTAATAATATCCACGATGAATTTATTCACTTTATAATAATTACGTTAAAAATTGTACTGACATAAATTTGTTTTGTTAACTAATAAAACATTGATTCTTATTATGAATTTATTAATTTTTATAATAATTATTCTAAAAAGCATACTTAACATATTTTTTAATTCTGTAAAATATTTTATAAACATAACATGGAAAATAATTAATTTTTTAATGTATCCATCAAATTGATTGAATTAAATATTTAATAATTAATAGTTTTCTCAAATATAGAATACTAAAATATATTCAAGTAATAATAAATATTTGAAATTTACAAGAAGAATATTAAAATGTTTACATTCCCAACTGTTATATTTATTTTTCTAATTTATTATCATTAGTTTTTTTTATTCACATAAAAAAATTTAATTATGCTATTTTTATTTTTACATATTTGGAATGTAATTAATATTCTTCATACTCATGATAAGTATTCTATAAAAATAATCCAAAATAATGTCATATTTTACAGTAATATTGATTACATTTTCTAATATTACTTATAGCAAATGTTATTTTAGTTTTTTAATATAATTTTAATAACAAAGTTATTACTCTCTTTCATGTGCTTAAATATGAAAGCCACAAATATTGGATCCAAATGTGCTTAAATTTCTAAACATCAAGACAAAGGGTAATCTAAAAAACGGAAATTATCTTTTTATTTTCTACAAAACGAATTAATTTTTATTGTAGTTGTTATAAAATATTTTTCTTTCACTTTTAAAATTTTATTAAAATTTTTAAATAATATATATCAACAATTTGGAATGATCATTTAAATGTTTATTCAATACATAGATAAGAAGTTAATTAATATATTATATAGTAAGACTTAAAAATAAAAACTTGCAACATATAGCAGGAAATTAATTAATAAATTGGTAAAACAAATCGAAAAGGCAGAGTAACTTTTTTGTCCGGTGAGGATCGATTTGATATGATAATAATTATTTTTTGCAAGAGTTTGATGAGTTATTTGATGAAGCTTGTCGAGCAATTAAGTGAAGTGTACGACTGAATTGTCTTTAATTGTGGCTACCCTCCCCACCATTCCTCACCTTACCACATCCCTTCTTTCCTTCTCCCTATTCTTTCTTTCTTGGTAACAGTAATATTTGTATCTTCAGCTGCCAGGCGCCGTTTCCTTTTACTCTCTCTTTCTCTCTCTTCCTTTTTCAAAATCCAGTTTTTACTTACTCTCATCATGCCTCCACTGCCTCATCACTCTTCTCCATAACCATCACACACTAACACTACCAAATTCAAAAAATGGTGAGTACATACACTTGTACACATTTGTCTGCTTAAATTTATTCACCTTTCTTTCCCACACCTCTTTTCAACTTAATTCGCTTCACTCTCCTCACGCAAATTCCAATTGCAAAGGGAAAACAATAATCATGGTGGATGTCCTTTCTTCCTCTCGGCCTTCCTTTCTTCTCTTTCATCTTCCGTTTTCTGTTTATTTCCTCAATTTCTTTTAATTCACTTCATTCCTTCATTCATTCACCCGTGCAGTTCGTTTCGTCCTCCTCTCATACTCCCCGATGGCTTCAAGTCCTCCTCACCGAGAAGTTCTACAACGCTTGCATAATTCACGAGGAGGCAAAGAAGAACGAGAAGAACGTCTATTGCTTGGATTGTTGCATCAGTCTCTGCCCTCACTGTTTGTCCCCTCACCGCTCTCATAGACTCTTGCAGGTACTGTTCACCACGTTACACACAAGATGCAAAAAAACATGAAGAAAATGAATTCTTTAACTCTTGCTTACACCCTTTTTGCAGATTAGAAGATATGTGTATCATGATGTTATAAGGCTGGATGACGCTGCAAAATTAATTGACTGCACTTCAGTTCAAGTAGGTTTTTCTCTTTCTTTTTTCCCTTTAATTTTCATATACGGGTTCAGTTCATTCAGCGTAATTGAGAAAAGCTATCAAGTTTTATTCAACCTAAAGTTTGTGTTCTTATAATGAGTTTCAATTAAGCTAAGAAGAGCAATTTGTTGAGTTAGAACTTCAGTATTTTTTTTCTTTACCTATCATGGGTGTGGGTGGAAGGTGCACAAATGGATGGTTTGGTTTGTGAAATGTTTTGAGGTCTATCACTCACCCACATGGTTATTTTCTCTCTCTACAGTCCTACACAACCAACAGTGCAAAAGTGGTATTTTTAAACCAAAGGCCACAGACAAGGAACTTCAGGGGCTCCGGCAATTTCTGCAGCACCTGTGACAGAAGTCTGCAAGACCCATACCACTTCTGCTCCCTTTCTTGCAAGGTCCTCTTTTATCCCTCCTAATTTCGCTCCCTTACCAACGTTATAATTATTGTTCCATAATATATAATCTATTCCTACCTTTTTTTCTGCATATACTTTTTGCTCTCATGGGTCTTCATGGGTCTTTTCTTTTCTCATTCATATACATGTATTGGTTTTTTCACAGATCAATTATCTCGTCAGAACAACGGGTTCTCTCTCCGGTTACCTCTTCGAGTGCAACTACATGCCCTTACCAGAATCTGGGCTCGACGATGGTCTCATGACCCCTGACTCGGTTCTCGAACCGGCCGGTTCGGCCCGAACCTCGTCAGGTTCGGGAGGGTATGGCGGGGTGGATTGCAGGACCACCTTGGCTTGCACCGCCACCACTGAGATTGTGAGGAAGAAGAGAAGCGGCGGATCTGGTTTCCGGCCACCGTGCAGACCGGCGTGTTCGCCTGTTTCGGAAATCTCGTCGGGTCTGATGAACCGGAGGAAAGGGACTCCCCAGAGGGCCCCGCTGTATTGAAGGAGTTGCGAGAGGGTGATATGAAAAGAAAACCATCTCATGAAAGAAAACAACTTTTTGGTATTTTGTTTATGATTATCAATTATTCTAAATATTATTATTATTATGGTGTTTAAATCGAACTTAATAGAGCTTACAGGGAAGAAAAACCTCGTAGTTTTGTAGATTATGACCCTCTGGTTTGTTGGTGGTATGTATCTATGTTGGAACAGTGTAATGATTTATTTTGAGGTTTATTAGTGCAGTGTTAAAGTAGAATATAATGTGATGGTTTGTGTGGGGGTAACGTTGGAGGGGAAGAGGAAATGGAAAATGTGATATTTGGTTGGATTAGGAGAAGTTGGAATAGTAAAAGTTAGAATGGAATGGTGAGGAGGTGCAGATAGAGGTAATTTTTTGGTTTACTTGAATGAGGAAAAAGCAGAGAGCAGGGTTTTTAAGAGGAAGTGGCTATGTGTTGAGTGTGTCCCACACTAATCTTATGGTAATCCCAGAATAGCAAGGATTGGGTTTGTACTGCACCATAATTTGTCCTATTTTTTTCCTTCTCGTTTCTGCTTCCTAGTGCAGCGTCGTGACAAAATTCAAAGACAGTGGTCTTTAATTTATTGCTATTTGTCCCTATCCCATTGCGCTGCATTTGAGGTGTCCTATGGGAAACTTGCAACTTCTTTAATCAACTCCCAACCATTCGAATCATATACATTAAATGGTGGGGTTTTTTATATGTTTACGTCACCTTAAATATCCTCAGTTTGAGGAAAATAAATGACTCAAATGCTATTTCAGTAAATTCATTTTTTTATTTTACTGAAATTATTAATGCAAAAGTAAATTATTAAAAATGTTAGTTTTATTTTCAAATTTTAAAATATATTATATTAGTTTTTATAGAATAGAATTCTGATTAAGACTATTATAGATAATTATTTTCCAGTGGTCCATATATCATTGTATAGTCGTCGTTCTAATTCGAGATGTTATTGTATTCGACTGATGATTGAAGTACTCCTTTTAGAATCCTAATTTTAGATGTTTGAAGCGTTGAAGTCATTAAATGTAAATGCATTTTAAAAACCAATACTCTTTTCTTTCCTGAAATACTTTGCTCGCCTCATGTTTTAAAATGACGTTTAAATCCAATTTATTATTTAATTAATAATGCAGTTTCTTGTGTCATCAGTAGTGTAATATGTATATACTCTATTTTATTTATATTTTAACTTAATTAAAATTGTATATTAATATAATAATAAGTTAATAAATTTAATTATATATTTTATAATTATGTACTTTAAGCAATATTTTCACAAAAGTATAACTTTCTATATTTTTATGTATAAAATTAATTGGTTGTTGACATTTAACATTTTTGTTAAAAAAATCAACATGAATATTTTTAAAAACAAAAGAATACCATATTAATACTTTAAAATCATAAAGATTAAATATTGTGTTAATTATCTATGATAGATTGAATACTTATCAATAGTTATAGTTGATTAGTAGTCCACTCAACCTTAGTAAAGGTAATATAATCTTTTCTTTTCTTATTAATGTTTTTTTGTTTTATTATATAAAATACTAATATTTTATTGTTTAAAATAACTAATATTTCTACATGTTATATATACAAAAATTCATTGAACGTTATATTGACGATTGAAGCACCTCTATAGAACTTCTGACGAACTCCATGTTAATAACATGAATAGTATATGAAGTAACCGTAAACTTCGATGTATTCTCAGAAATACTTCTTAATTTTCTCAGAAATCTTTCGTGTTTCGTATATTCATTTTCCTTTAAAGGTGAATTAGTAATAATATGTGCATGTTTTTTATCTTTCCAAAACTTTTGAAAATGGCAGTATACATTTTTAGCATTTGCTATAAAAAGACCAAAAACGAGATGAGCACGTGGTTAAACAAAACTAAAGGCAATTATACTAAATATTATATGGATAATAGAAGAATTAATGGATGATAATTGATAAGTGTAATTTGGTTATAGCAATGGTTGCAATGGAAAAGTAAGAGAATATATGGCACCAAATAGGAGAAAGTCTGAAAATGTCTTAATTGCGGGTTGGCAAGTGGAGTCCATTTGACCCACCTTACCTGAGCAAAGGTCACAGCTACTTGTCCTTTTCATGTTCTGGGTAAAAGGGTGACTCTTCATGTATCATATCCCATTGGATATCATATTGGCCTAAAAGCATAAAATGACATAACATCTAAGAACCCTTTATTTAACGTCTTGCATTTCTAGCAACAACTTCGGTTCAATACCCCAAAACCCCTTCCTCGTTATCACATCACTATAAACAATAAAATATATATCTTTTCGGATTCATTTTCCTTTCCTGTCCTACACTACAAGGCTTTATATCAGTTCATTCACTTTTGTCTTATAGTTTCTAATTTTGTCTCTTTCAGCTCAAACTAAGCCCTGATATCCACAATGTCTATCTTTTGGGTTGCTGTTGAGCTGTGGTCTTGGCAATATTCAACTTTCTTAACTATTAATGTATTATTGCTTTTTGGGTGTGTGTGTAATTTGTATTTGTTTCTCCGTTTTCTGTTTGACTGAAATCAGTGAAGTGCTTTCTGGGACGGACAAATTATTATATAGGTGGACATGCACATTCGTTGCCAGTATGAAGAAGTTAGGTTTAAATAATAACAAAAAATTTCCTTGTGCTTTTCACCCTTTGAACTTTGATTCGTAAAAGCGAATTCATGAGGTATTACTGAATACATTAATATTTGATTATCTTGATATCTCTTATAGAGAGGTTTCAGTCCTTATATTTATTCTCATTTGGGTGTAAATTTCTATAGTTTTTAATTCTTTTACTCAGATATAAAGATATATTTTCTATGAACGGTTGATTTATATATACGGTTTTCTGTTAGGATTTCTGTTAGGATTTTAGTTTTCCCCCGAGTTTGGAAATATAAGAATTATAATTTTGTGTAAGGACCGATACTCGAATATTAAAAAATACAAGAAATTTAAACTAAAACCATATGCATTTATAAGATGTATCTTTAATTTTTCATTCACTTAATTTTATTATATGGTTATGCGATTGTTAGATTAAACTTTGTAATATCTCTTTCTGATTTGGTGCTATAGGATAGGCTGTTTCAACCAATGCATAATTCGTATATAATGACCGATGTAACAGATACTGATAATAATGAAAAGAATTTATATGTATCGGCTCACCAAGTACTCTTCCACACGCTTTCATTCAGAGTGGCTTAAAGTTCAAGCAGGTAAAGCAACCGCTTTAGTTCTCAAAGACTTCGAAAAAATTTAATATACTTTAAGCTTCAAAGTCATAAAGACCTCAAAAATATTTAATATGTTCAAGGCCTCAAAGACCTTATAAAATAAAAAATATTTAATTTTAAAATTATACTAACAATTTTAATTAAAAATTTAAATATTTTAACTGACTTTAAGTTTACATTGGTGCTATAAATATTATTTAATGATTTTAAATTTATAATGGTACTATAAATACTATTTAACAAATAATATTCTTGAAACTTTCTTATAATAAATTAATAATATTTTAAAAAAAAATTGAACAGCTAAGGAATCTTTCTCCAACTTGAGCAGTAGATTAATTGAGGAAAAGTTAGTGTTCAGCTCTTTTTGAGTGCATCAATATTAGATAAAAATAATATAAGATTGATCAATTGATCCTAATCTTTTTTTTTATCTTTTATTATTATTTAATTAATCTTAAAATAATTTGTGCATATTCAAGGAAGAAAATTTAGAAGTTATAAATTATATTTAAAGACATACCAAAGGACAGTATCCAAAGATAATGTATAATAGGAGACTTGAGACTTTACCATCAAGTTTTTTGTCTTAACAATCAGGTTTTATCTTTTTAACTTCAACTTATTTTATATATATTATAATTTTTAATTTTATTTAAAAATATACAAATATGGCAACTAGAAAATTTGAATCAGGTTATTAAAAACTTTAAAAAAAAAAGAGTTAAACTTTTTGTTTAATCACAAAAAGGGGCTATGGATAAATTTATAAAAATAAAAAAATGAATTAGAAAATACAGGTGAGTCTTCTTTGAATGAAAAGTATTTCAAACATGATAATTTGTTTGATCTTAATGGCTTAGATTTATTTTCAGAATTAAATATCTTAAAGAAGATTATAGGATTGGAAAATGATAAACCAATTGACATTCTTAATTATATAAAAAGAATAAAAATATTCTTTTCCAAGTGTATATATAAAATAATGTTAACAATTTTAGTATCACTTGCTTCAGCTGAAAAGAGTCTTTCAAAACTTAAAAACTAATAAAATATTATTTAAGATCAACAATATCTCAACAAAGATTAAACAGATTAACTTTATTGTCTATTGAAAAATATTTTTAAATAAAATTAATTATGATAATTATAATAGATAATTTTGTATCACAAAAAGGTTGAAAAATAAATTTTAGATAAAAATATCATAATTTTAATTATTTTATTAATTTGAAAAATGTCTAATTTTTTATTCGCTTTAGGCTTCTTAAAGCCTTGAGCCGCCACTACACGCCTCCACAAGATCAATACATCTTACTCAACGATAATCATTAAAGGCGTGACATCAACAAGATAACCACAGACAATCATCAAAAGAGACACTATATACAGTAGTTTATATAATATACTAGTAAGTTGGGCCTCCAACCCATTTACTTGATGACCCATCCAAACCCTATAAAAGGGAAGGTAACCCTAAGAAATAAGGTATTGTCACTTTTATCCTACTCACCCTGTATTTTTCGGACTCTTATTGACTTGAGCGTCAGAGTGTATACAAAACCCCCTCCTGGAATTGTGAATATTTGGAGAACTCAGAGTGGATGATGAGACTTTCTGGACTAGCATAGGCGACTGAATAGTATCTGGGAATCAGAGTTAAAGGGAGATTACAAAGATATTGTTATTGTTGGAACTAACCGATTTCTTACAAAAACAAATTTTATATTTAAATAATAAAATATAAAACATATTTTTTATAAGATGGGGAAAATATAAGTCTATTTTCCTTTTGATAAGTTTTTGTTTAAATATACACAAATATGGATATTTTGTTTGATAAATTCATGTTTAGATAAACAATAAATGTACATATTGTTAATTTATTTTGCTGTTGATAGCAAGTATAGCAAATAATAAATAAATTATTTTTTTCAAAAATTTGTGTAATATATAAGAATAGTTAAATTATAATAAAATTGTATTTAAGAACAATTCTATGATTTAGTTTCATATGTAAAAAAATAAAATAATATTTAATACGAAAAAGAATTACTGTTACTTTATCAAATTTTATCCCGCTTTACTTGGACTCACACCGACTTGAGGAAGCGGATGCAGCAATCCCTTCCGGGATCGTGTGAGGAAAGACCTGAAGGGGAGTTATCAAGGCAGCTGAGAATTCTGAAGATACTGTTGTTGTTTGTGGAAGCCGACGGGCCGTCCTCATCACCTTCAGTCCTGCCAGTAGATCCTTCTTCATTTCCACTTTTAACTGCTGAACTTCTCTTTCTAAAAGGGAAACCTCAACTTCATTATCCATCAAAATTTATTCCGCTAATTCAATTTCTATTTCGGACAAGATTACTTCTTTCTTCAGTTGCTCAATGAATATAAAGTTCTTGACAAAATACTACTCCATATTAATGATATTACATGACATACTTTTTAGTTTAAAAGCATAGATAAGCGACTCAGTTTCGGGCATACCAATCTGCCATAAATAAATGAGCTTGAGAATGAATGGCCTTAACTTTCTGTTTCAGTAGTGTCTCTTGATCTCAAAGGAATGTAACAATGTCGATATTACTCACATCCATTTCCCTCATCAACTTATCAAGTTGGATCCCATTTCATTAGACCTTTGCAACATCATCTCCTCCTGAAGCTATAGGTCTGATACTTTTAGCAAACGTGTTCAGCTTGATGGTGATCTCTCCCGCTTAAACGTCTTTATTAGTTACGCGATCAAAACCATTATTGATGTCAGCTAGCATTTTCCCTTTCAAAACTCTGTACATATCAAGCTCTTTCTTTGTCCTATAATTATGTTCTTCCAAATCACTTATGACAGAGTTTGATTCATACAAGCCATGTGAAAGCAAACCATTTTCTGCATGCATCCCTAATACTGTTTCCAGTAAAATACCCATGTGATAGATGTAGCACAGACATAGCACAATCTTTAAAAACTATTTCAGACCATATCTTCTCAAGCCATGGCTGTATCAATTTAGTGGAATATAGACATTGAGACCTATTGCTGCCTTTTTTGAGCATCTAAGTTTGAATTTATCAAATTTGTTAGCTTGAAGGTGCATACATTAACAGAACTGTTCTGGTTTATGCAAGTTACTTTTGAGTTTGTACCTCCATATAGCTTGTATTCTGTTTGCTGCAAGATAAAAACGTAAACCTTTGGCTTGAGCATATTTTAGTAGATTGTCTTTGCCGAGAGGGCCCATTTATGTTGGAGATTATTGTTTGAAATAACCTGGATAAACAAGTTGTGACTGTAATTGGTTTACATATTTTGGCTGCAGGGAAAAAGGTGAGAAAGGCTCCAAAAATCCAATGACGTCAGTGCTTGAAGTTTTTTATACTGTCATATTTTTCCTTTCCTTTCCAACCGAATGCTCGTCATTATGGATTATGCCTTAATCAATAAAAGGGATGCAAAAGGATTATAGCATTTGAAAGTTTATCTCAAAATATTAGACTTGATTATCATGCCTGATGGTTTATTAGTTTTCTTATTTTGTGACCTTGTCATGCAAGCACTTTATTATTTTGAGCATGTTAGTTTAGTGACAATAGGAAGACAAAAGATCCTTTTAGTATTTTTTGGAGTAAATTTTGAAGATTGTGGTATATTACAGAGAGAGATAATGCAGTAAAGTGCATGGAATTGGTACTTATTCATTTTGATAATCGAAGGGAATTCTAGTAAACTCGTTAGATTTAGATTGATGGATGGTCGATTGAAATTTGCATGGAATTGGTATTTATTCATTTTGATAATTGCATCAGTTACTATATAACTAGATTTAGTTGTGAAAAAACCGATTTACTCAATATTGTATGGATAGAGCCATAGAGTGTGAACTGTACAAATTAATAATAACTTTGATGAAATGAATCAAAAATGAAAAGAAGAAGGCTCCGGTGTATAGAGAGGACCTGGCCATTTCTAAAAAAAATCATAGAAACGAAGGAACCACCAATTCATTATATATGGTTTCAAACTATTAAAAAATAAGGTAAAATAATTTATAAACATTCTGTCTTCCGATAGTAATAAGATAGGATGAAGATATCTGCAGCAAACAAAACTGATTTAAAGAACCACAAACTGATAAAAACTTAGACATTTGTTTTTCACAACAAACTAGAGCTTTTGTTCTCTGTATGGTTATTTGAATTGTTGGATATACTGTTAAATATGGTGATTTCATTGACAAGTGTGTTATATGTGTGTATAGAATGTTACATTAGATTCATTGTTCCGCCAAATTGAAAAAGCAAATTTCATGTGTCTAATACTGTGGTTTACCTGTACCACTTAATGCACCAAAAGATATTTTCTTGTTTGCTTCCACCTTTTGAGTAAACAACACATTGGGATTCTTTCTTGGTCTGTTGCACCTTCTTTTTTGCTCTAATATATGTATTTAGAATTCTGTCTTATGTGATAAATTACGGAATGTGAGAGGCATTATGATGAAGCAATGATTAGAGCGTAGAGAGAATAGATTTGTGATTCATATTTTCAAAAATTTTGTTATATGGGATTGACAAATCTTTGGTTTATCGAACTTTTTAAACATTTCTTACACAACAGAGTTAGAATATGAATACAGATCGGTGTAAAGAAAATAAGAGTGAAAAACTTCTTAACTTATATTTTAATTATGATTTAATTTATTATTTTGGGTTACTATTGTTCTATGACACAAACCGTCTTAATAAGCACTAATTATGATGAAATATGGACTCTTAAAAATGAAAGTGTGAAAATAAAAACTGAATTAATAAGAAGTGAAAACTACATTAACATAATAAGTTTCCCATTCATAAAGTAATAATTACCTATTACAATATGATTAATTCAAGAATATGAATTAACATAAAACTTCCATTTAAAAAATGACATAAAACTATTAAAAATAGTATATTAATGTCATAATGGTTAGAATTAAAATATTGTATGTATCAAACTTCCACTACATTTATGGTTTGGTCCAAAAAGTTACAATGTTATGGAAAAGATTTATTTATCTTTATTTTTTTAATTATTTATCCATCATAAGTGTAGTAAGTAATTATTTTTAGTGCTTTCGTTATTTGTTTTAAATATTCATTAAATTTGTAACAACTTTAAACTTCTTTATCAACATATATCCTAAATATGTTCACAAGTTTACAAATACTTGTAATTTAAGAATATTAGAATATTGATAAGTTTTTTTTTTTTAAATATTCATTAACTCTGCAAATACTTGTACTTCAATATATATATCTTAATACATATATCTTTTACATGATTTTTAGGAAATGCACAAAGTATTTTTATTTTTTTTATTTTTTGCTATTAGAAATCATGTTCATATAATAATGTTAAGTTTTTTACTTCATATATTTTCTTGCATATTTTTTAATCCATTTAGGATTCTCAATAAATAAATAAAAATTACATCATCAAATTATAGAAGGAGTAGGTTTTAAGGTAGAGTTTGTTATTGATGTTGTAGAGAAAGTAGCTTTTAAGGAAAAGTTTACATTATGATTCTTCTTATTTATTTAACTTCCTGAAAATTGATCCATTTTAAGTAGTGGTGCACTTTTTTAACTTTTTATATGTTGAAATAAATCATTGAATGCTTATTTAAGTCACAACTTAAGGATATTTTATACATTACTAGAATTATATAT
>Ga0099824_1003922_pt1 | contig 21551 bp, 10 predicted proteins | sample SiratrowhiteBW_FD_76837 | JGI IMG/M metagenome (GOLD analysis project Ga0099824, IMG submission 76837) | Root nodule microbial communities of legume samples collected from California, USA - Siratro white BW | ecosystem: Host-associated > Plants > Roots > Nodule | place: USA: California... | reverse complement strand
ATTTATTAATAATAAAATTAGTAAAGGTGAATATTATTAACAATATTAATATTTTTATTCATATTATTAAAATTATAACTAGTATTATTGGTATTTTTAACACTTTTATTATTATTATTATTAAATTTGAATTACTATTATTAATATTATCATATTTGTTTGTCTGGTGTAGTGGTCAAAGGCTCCCTTCAACATTTAAAAGTTGGTGGAAATTTTTTTGTAGTGTCTAATTACCAAGTTTTTTTTTAGTGTTATAGAAGTAATTATTACATTTATAAACATTTTAATTATTATATTTATTATTAACAAATCAATCATTTAAATAATATAAAAAAATTTCCACTATTTTTTAAAAATTTTCTTTCCTTTTTTCTATGAATTTTGAAATCAAAATTTTAAGAATAAATTATTTCAAAATTTATAAATGTTATCTTTGTTAACCAAATTTTCTTATTTATATACTTTTTAAATAATTATTGCTGAAAATATATGTTTTTCGTAAATAATTATTTCTTCAAATAATTATTTTTCTAAATTATTATATTCTGTATAATTATTCTTCTAAGTATCTTTTTAAGAAATGATATTCAAACCTAATTTTTTTTAAATAATTATTTTTTAAAAAACTCAAATTATCAGCTTTTTTCATTCATTTTAAACAAGAAAAATAAAATCAAGCTCAAAATGGAAGAAACTATTACACTAAACTATTATTTAAATAATTATTCCACATTATATGATTAATATTTGACACATTATTGAAGGAAATAAATGATTCAAGTGTAATATTTTATTTAAAATTTTGTTTGACGAGTTTTGAAGAAGGATTATATGATTGTGTTCATAGAAAGAGAAATAAAAGAGAAGAAATTTGGAGAAAAAGAAATAAAAAAAAACTAATAGAAAAAGAAATAAATGAGAAGGTGTTAAGAGAAAAAAAAAAGTTTAAAGAAAAAAGAAATTAAAAAATATATAAAAAAAGAAAATTAAATAAAAAAGAAGTGACCAACAAAAATGATATAATAATGAAGATATTTATAACCATCATGTAAATATTATTATTGTTTTGTATATTTATCAATATGAATAAAAGCTTTTAACCATAAATGTCTCAACAACACATTATTTAATATCAATCAATATTATTTATAGGAATACTATTAATAAAATGAAAAATAAAAAGAAAATATCTTTAATCATGATATTACGTTTTTTTCAGAAGAATGATCTTTAATTGTAACATTCCAGGAAGAAGAATGGATGAGTATGATATGTAGGGATCAATATAAAATTTTTTAGTTTTATTTATAATATTTTGTTATGTTTTTAATTATATAATTGAATGATGATATGAGAAGATAAAAAATAATGAAAAGATAAATCATTCATATTTTTTTAATAAAAGATAATGATGTATTTAGTTGAAATAAAAAATAATATTATTCTAAATTTTGTATTAAATTGTAAGTTATAAAAATCCAATTTGATGTTATTTTTGAATATGAGAATGGTCACCCTTCTCTCTTCCCATAAATTTCTAAAAGAACGCTTACTAAAATCTCATTATTTCTAGCTTTCAGGTGAGAGGGTGTTGTTTATTTGGTGTTTGTGGCATTTATATAAATCCTGTGCAAATTGACAACCAAAATAACTTTTACCTAAATGAACTCATGAACTTTGTATCATGCTGAGATAAATTTTGTACGTTATATAACAAAGTTTAGTCATTTATTTTGTTAAAATTACCATTAAAAATTGATATCTTAGTTTAAATCCAATGCTCTTTGGTTACGAAATGCAATTTATGATAATGAAGAATTGGATACAAACCATGCAGTCAACTCATATCTGTGGTAACCACCAATGAAGGTCCTTTTTCCTTCAAAGATAAAACAAAAATAAACCACACAACTTTCCATTTCTGAAACTTTGAAGCAACTATCAAATTAATAAGGGTCAGAATAAAACAAGCATAAATAATATTTGTTACAGACAAACTTGATAAAAGATCTATTCATTACACTGTCAGATTTTTCTGATGATTTTGATTACTATTGATGATATTTCGTAGACAAGGGATTGATAAGTGTAAACAAATCTAACTATGCTGTGTCTACTTGGTAATAGAGCTTCATTTCCTTTCATGCAACATGGGGGAAGAAATGTTTTTGTATCTGTATTCAAGCTGAAATGCTTGTGAGAATTCTTCAAGCAAGGAGTTATGTGTAATATGAATAAGACTAGCATCATCCAAATGATGCAAATCAGCTCTTCCATGATCAACACCTAGCTTACTCTCTCTCAACAACTCCTTAACGCTTCCTACTTGATGGTCCCGAATTCCACATGGGATGATCCATTTGAAGGGAGACAAATCTGTTGTGACATTCAGTGCCAAGCCATGATAGGTTATCCAGCTAGACACTCTAATACCAACAGCTGCTAGTTTCTCATTTCCTGTAATACATTACTAAGGTAAAAGAATAATTATTTGAATCATGACAAATTAACAAGCATAATCAATGTGTTGTGTAATCTTATTTCACAGCAGCAAGTCTCATCCTTATTGTCGTAAAATTACTTCTCTTTCATGAAGATTTGCGGGCTGAAACATATAATCTAAACCCCAGAAAAACCATTTTAGAGACAGGAACATCTAAAATGTTAAATAGGATCCAGATTCTCAAATTAGAAATAAAAGATAATTCAACACCCCTTTAAAATATGCAGAGTATCAATAATACTAGAAGTGTAATGTCTATAATCTTGATTTAATTTGGAGATTTATGTATGAAACTAAAATTTGTCATCTAAAATAAATCCCTCAGGGAATGTCACATGAAATGAACACAAATGTTCTAGCTAAGATAGAAAGTTCATATTTGAAAATACTGAGTAAAACAAGATAAAGCCAAGGCAGTACAATCATTATATCTTAAATGTGTATAACCAAGATAATTCAGAATCAGAGCAGGTGATGCAGAACAGAAAATGCCAAACTACAAGTTTTATATCAATAGGATTTAGATGTTTACCAACCCAAACACCAGTTAAACCTTCCACTGTAGAAGCCTGAATTGAAAATGTTGAAGAAAGAACACGAATGACAACCTCTTCAAGAGTCCTAAGGTACCAATGAAGATCCATCTTGTGCATTCGGAGGTTGATAATAGGGTACATAACTAGCTGTAATGCAGTTATGTTATGAACTGCTATGCAAAACAACTCAAAATAGAAAATTTCCAAACTGTAGCAAGTGATTTAGTGCAAGCACCTGACCAGGGCCATGGTATGTAACCTCTCCTCCACGCTCAGTGCGATAAATATTAAAAGGAGCATTTTTCATGTCAAACTTGAGGTTCTCTACAGTACTAGCAGTGCCTAATGTATAAACAGGAGGGTGTTGTAGAATAATAAGGGTGTCATTACAATCTCCTTCCTTTGCAATCTGTGCCCTCTTGTCCCTCACAATTTCCTTTTGCCAAGACCATGCCACTTCATAAGGGACTTGTTCATGGTGCAAATCAAAGAGATCACAGCTGCAAATTTAGTTTAATGGTAAGATTTTTCAGAGTTATGAAGAGGGATGTTTATGGAAAGGGAAGAGAAGAACAGTGCAACTTACATCCTTTTGTGGCCATTGATTACAGGAGAGGTGAATTTGGATCGTTTGGAATATAGGAGTGGCTTGTGCAGATCAAAGTAGGGCCCTAGAGGTAGAGAAGGATATGCTGGTGCTGTTGATGGGACTGTGCTGAAAAAATACGTACCTAACAAAATCATGTCTAAGTTGCTATAACTAACTCTCTCTGAAATGGTACCTACTGTATGTGTAGTGTGAAAACAATGGAGCAATCAAAGGAAATTGGATGGAATGAGGGGATCAATGAGCTCAACCCAAAATCCAAAAGTATGAACATTGCCACCAGAGTTCACAAAATATGAGCCCGCAAACAGAACATGAAAAGGGAGGGGGACAATCTTTTTCAACGCCCTTCTGCATATGATAAATATACTAATTTAGTGATCTTTTAAAAATCATTTGATAGTATTTCCCAACACAAAACATTAACAAGTCAGATATATCAATATCAATGACTCATAATTCGAGTTTAGAAAGGACTTCCTCTCTCATATCTAATTGATTCATCAAGCGTAACTTTTGTATTTTCAACTAAAACAGATCTAACAAAAGCAGACACAAAGCACCGAATCATTCACCAAAAAATGAAAGTAACATTTGATATGAGTGTTCCCACTTTCTAGCTGAGGCATTAATCAAGAACCAAAGAAGCTGAAATCCTATTTGTTGAATCTTACTGTGACAAGAAGTCATTTGCAGCAAGACCAACAGTAATAGGACAAAAGTAACAGGTCCGATGGTAAAAAGGGTCTATGCCTCATTAATATATGAATCAAGTGGAGGAGAGGAGGACCCACAAGGAAAACCCTAATGGGAAACCTCCATAATTGGTAAGTTGATTTTGCACAGCTATGACTCGAAACGCTTCCATGGTAAGAATTAAGGAAGGCGATCTTAAGGGCCGTGCTTATATATGCTATAACAGTTCATGACACAGATGAAACCAAACTAATTATGACACAAAATACTTCACAAATTGACAATTGGAGCAGAAGAAAATTATGCAACTTCGTCTAGACGCTTAACATTAGGACTCATAATGGATGCTACATGGCACAATACTTCAACAAAGTGCAGAAGAACATCCCTCAGATTTCATTTTTCCTCAAGGGAATTCAGTCCACTACTTTAAATATTATAAATCATCATAGGGAAATTCCATTCATGACAATAAAGGGCAATCGTGGTCACCCAACTTATGCAACTTCTGAAACATAGAAGATCATAATGAATCTATGATGGTAACTAGAATTTAAAACCTTGAAAATAATCATATGGTAACCATCAAATTGAAAAAAAATCACAAACTTTTCCCATCAAGAGGTCGAAAAAAAAGAGAACTTGATACATTTAAAATTAAACATTAGTCAGTCACCCTAACACAACACATTATACTCCCCGTAAAAAATGAATAAGTAAAAGCGACATTGAACCTGATTAAGAGAGTCAATGTTCTTATATCCCAAATGCATATTGCCCTCCAAACCAAAACCACTCGTGACCCAGTTACTGTTCAGAAACTTTAACTAAAACAACCCTATTGAAAACAAAACAAAAATCGAACCTTCTAGCTTAGAATACACAAGAACAACAAACACAACAAAAACAATCAATAACAACAAAAGTCTTATCCAAAGCGCGCAATACACAAACAATAAAATCACGCATTAACAGAAATTCTCAATGCATCAAAACAGAGAGTATAGGTGACCTACCAGTCCCCCCAGTCACCCTCTTAGAAGCGGCACAACAAAGTTCATATAAAGGGTTTGGTTGGTATTTATAGAAGAGGACATAATTTCCTTATTTCCCAATTTAGTGCCTGAACATTTAAATAATGACAATTCAGTCCCTAGTGATTCAGTATTTCACCTATTGTGTCGGTGGAAATATCAATGAGTTAAAAGAAAACTACCCAAAACAGAGTTCTCTGAGACAGGTGCCATTTTTTTTTTCTCAATCTCAACCATGGAAAAACAGAAGGCACTGATGGGTTTGATTCTTTTGCTTTTTGTTTTGGGTGTGAGTGCTTGGACTGGTGAAATCCATGGAAGAGTTGTTTGTGATGTTTGTGGGGATTCTTCTCTTGGACCTGAAGACCATGTGCTTGAAGGTTTTCCTCTCACTCTCCATCTCTTCACTAGGCGTTTTCTTTCAATTTTTGTCGTTTTGATCGAGTTTTAGAAATGGTGTTTTCCGTTTTTGATTAAAGTGGTTTGCTTTTTGCTGTTGTAAATAAGCTATAGCACTCTCCGCCGATTGTTTAACTGGGTTGAAAATTTGACCTTTGCGTGTTGTTATCAGTGGTGTGGTTAGTTGTTAGCGTTTTAACCGTTTAGCCCTTCAAATTTTTTGCTTGATTTTCTGGTTGTTTGACCCTCTGGAGTAAACTTGTCATGTAGCAAAAGAATACCAAGTTTTCAATTTGCGGTAGTAGTTGCAGTTTTGTTGTGATCTTTGATATTGTAGGAAATTGGGGACAAATATGGTTACAATTGCAGTAGCGGCTGACCCAAAAACCTTATGGTTGCAGTCAAAATTTTGGTTGCGGATACTGTTTTTTGAAACCATGCATAGACTGTGCACTGTATTGTTTAGTCATTATTAGCCAGTTAGACCTGGTGACAAATGGGATGGAACAAGGAAGATGTTTTCAGAATTTGTTTATTGACATTTGATTTGAGGATGATGATGACAATGATTGATGAATTGTTAGTTTGTATTTTTCTTAACTAATCAACACAAGGAGAATGAGATGACCCTGATTGGTTTGATCAAAGGATTTGCAGATATATTCCTAAGAATGCATTACCTGGTTAACCTCTGTCGGGAGTGAAATTATTTTTCTTTCTTCAATCCCAAGTAGAATTTTATATCTGGAATATTTGTGTTCCAGATCCTGTCGGATATATTGATTTTTCAATATGGTATGACTAGTTGAAGAAGATGTTTCTATGATATTGTCTTCATCCAGCTCACTTTGCATTTCCATTTCTTGAAGTTTATTTGTATCAATGACTATTAATGTCTAACCATTTTGAAGATTTCTATTTTTCTTTCATACCCTTTCATCGTTTCATGTATTGTGTTAGTTGATTTATGCTTGCGGATATGTTGTATGTTCAAAGCTCCTTAACAATATTTATGTTATGACCACCTCCCTTTATTAGGTTGCTATCAGTGTGTCTCAAACTAAAGCTCAGAAAAATAATTGAACATCTCTTTTCCATACATATTTCTATGCTAACCATATTTTACTCCCTAACATTTTCATTCACATCCTTGTGACACAAACAAGGATTAAAGTAGTTTCAAGTGTTATTCAAAAGATTTTGGTTAAGAGAGATATAAGAGATGGAGGGTTTTCTACTAAATTCCTAGAGTCCTTGCTAGTGCCTCCGTGAGTAAATTAGTATTGCTGTCCTGAGAGTATTTTAGAGTAATGAAGACTAAACTCGTAGGAATAAACTCCTAGCTGTCTTTCTATGTTTTTTTTAGGAGATATGTGTCTTTCTAATAGGACCACTTCACTATCGATCACTCAGGAGTATTTAATCTTGCAATGTGGTCTGTTCCGATACATTCAATATAGTCTCAAATCACTTAGGAGTCGAGGCCAATATCTGTTTAAATTCACCTTTCTTATTGAAACATGGTCGATGCTGATTAGCACAGGATTTATTTTGCTAGTGCATTTGAAAATCTTGCTGCAGCTCACAAATAACAATGCAATTTCCATATATCAATCTTAACTTCTTCTAACATACTGTTAGACTATTATGTCCTTTTCTTAGCAAAAGATAATTGACTTAGTGCTCTAATGCAGGTGCTGAGGTTGCTGTTCTTTGCATCACCAGGTCTGGTGAAGTTCTAAACTATCAGGCATTCACAGATGCCAAGGGGATATACACAGTGGCCGAGACGATGCCGGAGAGTGATCGGTGGGACGCGTGTCTTGCTCGACCGATCAGTAGTTTCCATGAGCAGTGCACTCAACTTGGTGAGGGCAGCTTGGGAGTCAAATTCAGTTACAATCACCCATCAGGATATTCACACAATGTGAGGACCTTTGTCTATCGACCCACGAGTGTTCCAACATACTGCATATGATATATATGGTCTTGCTCTGAATCTGAGAGTGCTTATGCTTTGGTTGAACTAGTTCAAAACTAATGAGTATATGAACACATTCTCTTTATACTATACATGTAGATGAAGTGGTGTTCCAGTATGTGTTTCTTCAGAAACTAGACATAGTAAGCATGAGACGTTTGAGTAATTGTAAATGATAATATTATACAGAGCAAAGCAAAATCATAGCAAATGGTACAGTCATTGAACTGTGCTATGAATATCATGGCTTAAATGCATATTTATTCTTAAGTACATACTTTAACTACCAAAGTTTCACAAAGTTGATATAACTGGCTTGTGTAAACATGATGACAAAATTGATATCCGTTGACTTAATGTATGAAGAAGACTTTACCAAGTAATAATTATGTCTATAAAGAGAAAAACAACCATACATGTTGATAAAGTATTTTAAATTTATAAAATTTCACAAAATTCAAAAGTAATTAATATTAAGTCTTCCAAGTTATGTTAAGGTATGCGATTTGTTACTGTTCACCTTCCATTTTTATTTGAAACCAACATATATTATTATTTTATTCTCATTTTTCACTCTCATTTAACACCAACATATATTATTATTTTATTGATATATAATATTTTATTAATAAAAAATAATGGTTATTTTATTGATATATAATATTTTATTAATAAAAAATAATATTAAACGGGAGTTATTTGTAAATCAATCGATCGGAATTTCTTTATAAACATTTTTAGAGGAGAAAAATAAGAAATACAAAATAAAATAATTTTTTATATGTTAAAATTAATTTGTGCACAAGTTAAGAATTAAAGTGTTAAGAAATAATAGGAAAAGCTTCCCTACACTAATCTTAGTTTATGAAAAAAAAAATCTTTATATTCTTCTCTTCTGTAAGTGTTTAGGAAGAAATTTGTCCAAATAAAATTTAAAATATAAATAAATAGTTGTTGATGGATTACATATAATAAAATAGAATATTTATTATACTAGTGAATTTAATTACGAAAGGTATATATAAAATCATTATATTAGGGACTTTAATTACAACGATTATATATCTATACTCATTACATAGAGAAAGATAAAAGATGGTAAAACTAGCATGATCTATTCCAATAAGCCAAATAAAAAATTGTGTTAGTCTACCTTGATCTATTGTTTAAATAAATTAAAAAAGAATTTGACTTAGGCTAAACCAGTCCCAAACTCACATAATCATATCTTTTTCTTTTTGCCTAATTTACAATAAAATAAATTTTAAAAGATGACTAATTTTTTAAAAAAGTAACGTACTTGTTTTTTAAATAAGTTATATAAATAAAATTAATTTCAATATTTAATAATTTGATTTATAAACTTTAATACATGTATTTGAAAAGAAAATATCACATGTGAGATTGAATAAAGCTTAAAGCATTTTAAGAAAAGATTGCAAGATAGATTGTCTGTAGATAGCTCGGAAATAATATTCTATTACTTGAAAATAACATCTAAAATTATTTTCGCGACAATTTGTGAAAGATGATCTAGAAGTGGTAGAAATATAACATTTAACTTTCATATAGTGAACATAAGTTATCTTTTTATAAAAGGAAAAATACACGAACTCATTATTAATTATCTCTTTTATATATTATTAGATAAAAATTAATATACTTCTTAAGAAATAGATTTTATATTTAATTCAATCTTATATAATCAATTTCTAAAATAATGTTCATATTCAATGACTTAACTTTATTTTTAATTGATGTACAATATTTTTTTTTTCATGTTGAGACCGTTAAATTTGTAAGTAAAATTAAATATTTATAAATAGTCCAATAATAAATAATTATAGATCCATCGAATTTAATTAAGATAAGTTTTAATATCATTTTAAAAAATAAATTTAAATTTAACTTGATCTTATAAATGAGATATCTATTTATATATTATAAATTAATTTTATTTTATTCATCTAGAATTTTTATAAAATTTCAATCTTTATTAATGAAGGTAATTTAAAATATAAGGATAGCTCTCAAATGAGAGGATATCCAAATAAATACTCTTTGTTTGAGGAAATTTTCATTGACATGGCACACTTTCCGATTTTATTATTTTCATGCAGAGCACACTATGTTTTTGTATTACCTCAATAGCACGATTTTCCCATGTCCTGTAGTGTCGAATTTCGAGCAATGTGGGTTAATTTCACCGGAATACCACCGACAATTTGGTATTCTGAGTTTTCTTTTTTAGCATTTCGATTTGAAATACTGTGAAGGAGATAAATATTGGGAAAAAAATGTAAAAGTTAATTAATTTAGAAAAATAGTATGAGAAAACTAATTATATTTAGTATATGTGTAGGATATAGTTATTTAGACAAGTAAAAGATTTCATAAATAAAATTTTATAAATAGATATATTTTAAAGACTTTAAAATTAGCAAAAATTTTAAACAAGAAAAAAAATTTAAAAAATGAAGATATATCATTTTGGATAATAAAAAAGTCAAATAAAACTAGTTTAAAGAGAATTTTTTAGAAGTTTAAATAAAATAAATTTATGAAGAAGAAGATGAGAGAAATAATTGTAAAAAAAAGTAACAATAGTTGAAAATGAAATTGAGAAAACTTTCGGACAAAGTGTATATAAAAGTATTGAATGTGAAAAATACTGTGATGTACACTTTTTAAAGAAGTGCAAATGTAAAATATTAAGAACATAGTTATCATGGTGGACATGTTTAATTAATTAATTAATTAATAATAATAATAATAATAATAATTTTCTTAATGATTTGAATAATTTATAATTAAAAGTGAGTAGATAATTTTAGAATTAAATTAATGAGCATAAGTTATTTATCATTGATTGTAATGAAATACTAGAAAACTACAATATAATTAATTATAGGAAGTTTATTATGTAAGGTTAGGGTTTTGTTCATGAATGAACACTGGATACAGGTGTTGGCAGTGATGTTTGAAATAGAATTTTTATTGTTTTTGTAACAAGGTACAAGGGACGTGGATGAAAAGCTAAAGGGAAAACAAGCATATGAGGGAACATCTGAGCAAATATTGAATCCACTGACAGAAGATGTATAAAAAGAAGGTATAAGTGACATCAATGTTAACAATGTAGGAGAAGGGGGAAAGAAGTGTTGGACCTACAGGAGGATTTGTACACACAACTTAAGCATAAAGATAGACAATGTGTTAAGACGAAGATTGTGAAAAGTCATTGGACCATGTAAGTTAGGAAAAGACGAAAGATTTTTTAGTTTGTTAGTGGTTTGTCAATTGTAATTATAATGAAAGTTTTTGGATGAGTTTGTATGTAAATAAATCTTCCATGACAATGACAATTAATGTATTGTTTATATTTCAAAAGTGTTTGTTGTGATGCAGCTATTGCAGTTAATGAATTTTGTTTCAATTGTTGACATATGTGTAGAGTGTTTAGAAACATTATTTCACTGGCTATAAGGTTACCAAAGTAAGAATAAGGGTTGATGTTGATTTTGTGTCTGTGTTCGGTGTTTTGAAAAAATATATGGAAGGTAATTATATATATTAACATGGGTAACCAGAAAAAGGATTTTTTATAAATTATGTTTGTAACATGTCAAAGGTTAGAGATGCTTTGATTAAGACCTTATTAGACAAAGTAATGAAGGTTTAATGTGTTGTTGTAGTTAGATTGAATACATTGAAAAAGTTCTTTGCAGGTAACCTTATTAAGTAACATGGGTGATTAGTTGTCTGTCTACAAAACGAGACCGACAACTTTGCTTATTAGATGGACTTAGTTGCATTAAGACCTTAGTGCAAGTGAACACATGATTATCTTACAAGAAACAACTTAATTATAAGGCTTGATGGTGATTTTGGTACTGTGTTGGTGGATTAACAAATTACATGGTAGGTAACCACATAAATTAACATGAGTAATCAGAAAACTTATGTTCATAACTCATATAACTTATGTCAAATATTGTAGATTATCTCATTAGAAACATAATACAAAAAGTATTACATTTGTCAGGTGTTAGTTCATGATAATAGCTAACATCAGTGTAATGTGTAGTCATTGTTAACATTTGGTATATATGTGGCAAAAATGCATCTTAGGTAAGCATATAAATAACCTAGGGTGATGAATCTTTTTTGCAGTAGACCGATCCTTGGTTCAAGACATGTTTAAGGGAAATTATAATGAATGTGGAAAAAACAAGTTAATTATATCACTTAATGTTCATTGTGCACTTGTCAAATTTACGTGGCAGGTAACCACATATGGGAACATAGGTAACCATGAAAATTCGTTGAAGCGACGAATGTGTGTTGGAACAAAATGGGCATGGCCAACTATGTTGCTCTCAGGTATAAATTTGCTTGAGTGAATCTTGTGTGGTGATTATGGGGATTATCTGACACGAAATCACTGAGGTAAATATGATTACTCAAGTCTAAGTATGTGGTTTCCCACTAACTACTATAGGCAAACAAAACCACATAATCATGGAATACACAAGACTTGGTTGTTATCTTCAACCAATACTTACTTTTCAATTACTTTGATTATAAACGTCATTAACAAATATTTGGGTAGGGTCCTAAAAATTTTACCATCTTCGAATACACATGGAACATTTATGGTTACCCGTCATCTTTTTTGTGCTTACCTGTGATGTATTTTTGGTCACTATCATATACAATGTCTACAACATTGATTATGTTGTTTTACACTAAACTTGAGTCCTCTTTAAAGTGTAGTTCAGATATAACTAAATCCACCATATTATGTTTCTCTTCACCTAAACTAATGGAATCACACATAATGGTCACCCATGTCTAAGTATGTGGTTACCCACTAACCACTTTAGGCAAACAAAATCACATATTCATCAAATGCATTAGACTTTATTGTTGTCTTCAGCCAATACTTACTTGTTCAATTACTTTGGTTATAAATGTCGTTAACAAATTTTTGGGGGAGGTCCTAAAAATTTTGCCATCTCATAATACATATGAAACATTTTTTGTTACCCGCCTTTATTATTGTGGTAATTTGTGATGTACTTTTGGCCATTGTCACACACATGTCCACAATACGCACTGCATTAGAGAGTTCAGTATCTTGTTTCACTATAAACATGATTCTCCTTCAATGTCTCATTACAATACAACCAAATTCACGAAATTAGGCATGTATTCACGTTAGTTAATGGAATCACACCTAAGTGATCACTTATGTAATTATGTGCTTACCTAGGAAGGATTTTTTGCAAAGAGTTCCACATACTCATGAAATTCATATGTAATTAGTCAATCAACACAATCACACAAATTGCACCCTTCTCCCTCCTAAGCTCTAATATACATTGACTTTAGCGATTATAGAGTAGAGAACACACATGGAATGCATTATTGTTGGTTTATATATTTAATAAACAATACTCATTTGAAACAATCACCTTAACAACGCAAGTTGTAATCATGCTCAATTATTATGTTTGTATTTGTAATGTCAATATGTTTATCATTCAATGCAAAATGATGTACACTTAACTCTTATACCAAAAAACTTTATATGATTTATCTATATACATTGGAATATCTTTTTCAAAATGAATGACAAAACTGAAAAATTCACACATGATTTATCTTTCTACATTGGAGTAAGTTTGGATGCACAATAGGCTCCGTCTCCACTCTGTGCCTTTCTCTAAGTTGCAAATTAAAAAAATAGACATGTTACTATCTTATATAAACTTACACATTTTAATAACAAATCAAATTTTCCAAACCATCAACAACAACTCATTTTCTAACCAATTCTCTTTAAAGCTCCAAACTACTAAACACCAAAATCAATTAATTATTGAAAATTGTTCAAATACAATCTCAAGTGTCCATATAATCCATAAAGCATAACTACCAAAACTTTAGTGTCTATCAATCCATTCACACCTAATTACAAAAACAAAGGCAAAACACATTTCTATTCATACAATATAACAATCACTTTTATTGTTGTTTAACGTCATTCTACACATCGCTCACATATATCCGAAAAACATAGACACAGGTGTCCAAAGAATCCAAAAAGGGTAACCAAAATATAATGCATACATTCTTTACATACCATTCTTAAATTCAAGTCTCTCAATCCACGCAGAAATTGTTAACAAAGGCAAACCAAAATCAGCCCCAAACTTCTACCAAAACCAAACCAACGTCTACTGAGTGAGCACACCTTATTATAATACAAAAGCAACACCACCAAATTCCTTTACTTTAAATGTAATGTGCACACACCAAATGAAATCATCATGTACAACATCACAAATTCAAAACCAAAACAAATATGCACTTTCCCCAAAACCCAACCCACCCATTTGTCTACAAAAAAGAAAAACAATAAAACACCTACCCATCACTAAATTCCTTCACTTACCACAGAAACAATGCACATCATTACACATTCACAACCTAACAAAAAAAACACTATCATCATCACTCAACTCAACAATTTCTACAAAAAAACACACCACAAAAGAAGAAAAAAAACCAACATCACACATAACCCTAAACCATATAAACACACATATTCACACTAAAAACCAACCCACCTTTTTGGCCATCATAAACCCAAGACACCAAAACACAAGAAAACAAACACATAACCATCACCCATGAAAAACATGCATTAACAAAATTAAATAAACCAAAAATCAATTAAAAATCATTTTTTTTATTTTATACCCATAAAAGACGTCGAAAATATATAATCACTCCATGACCCAAACAAATTGTTTCTAACAATAAAAACTTTTCGAGCAAAGAAATGCGAAGAAAGTCTAAAAAATAAGTCAAATTTTACGAAAAACAAAAAAAAAAACGTTCCTTTTAATACTTTTCACACTTCATATGAAAAAATAAACAAAATAATTATTTTTCAACTAAAAACTAATTTAATTACAATTAAATAAAATATAAAAATTATTTAATTTTAAAATAATAAATAATTAAAAATATATAATAATTAAATTTATAATAAGAAAATGTAAAATAATTAATAAAATAATTTCTTTTTATAAATAATTATAATAATATATATAATCCATTACGTTTTTAACGTAGTGGATTATGTAATTATTATATATAAATAATAGGTTACGTTTTTAATGTAATGATTACATATATATATATATATATATATATATATATTATAATATAATAATGAATAATATTTAAAAATAAATATTGTATAATTTTCTATAATAAAAATATTATATATTATTAGTAAAATAATTAATAATAATATAAATGTAGTTGGAACTTAATAAAAATATTAAAATAAAAATAAATTATATGATAATATTTTTTTCTTATTATGAAATAATAATTATATTTAAATTTATTATTAAAATTATTTAAAAGACTTAATCTTATATTTTAAAAGATTAATCTTATCGATCAATAAATTAATATATTTTATAATATATTAAATTTATTTTAAAGATAATTATTAATTTAATATTTTCATAATTATTTTTAAAAATGTTATTAATTACATTAAATAAATTAACTATATTTTATTTTATATTATAAAAATAAATTTATAAATATATATATTTAAATATTATTATATTATTCATAAATTTTTCTCTTAAATTTTATTATTTTTATTTAATCCAAATAATTAAATTTTTTTATACACTTTTATCTTAAATCCATTCAAATTCACATCTTAAATTCATTTTTATCTCAAATTAATTCAAATTCAGTCATCCTAAATCTAACAAAACCTTTGATTACCACTGAGGATAATACTTACAAAGAGGACAATAACACGGCCGAAACAACCAACCAAAACTGGTGAATAGGAAAACTGTCCACAAAACAATACCAAACTCAAAACTAAAATCCATAAAAAATTTACGTTTTTAATCTCAAAATCAACTTGCGCCACGCTATACATACGTAATAAAATAATATTATTTTTAATGGACGTTTGTACGGATCACAGTTTCCAGAGATGAGTCCTCTTACGACTTTGCTTCATCTTCGAACATTTCTTCCTCTTCATTCCTTCAGTTCTTCCAATGGCAAACCGGGACACAGGTTCGGTCCACTCTCAGCGGCCCGACTCACGCGGCCGGTTCGGCCGGTTCGGCGGCAAGTACGTCCCTGAAACCCTCATGTTCGCCCTCACTGAACTCGAATCCGCGTTTCACTCTGTCGCTTCCGACGAACATTTTCAGGTTCTCTTCTCTCTCTCATTTCAATTCCCACTCCCCGCTTCGATTTTCTCCGAACCTTCAAAAAGGGTATCTCCCAAAACCGATAAAGTTTCCGTCTTTAACAGAAGGAGCTCGCGGAGACTCTGCGGGACTATGTGGGCCGCGAGAGTCCACTATACTTCGCGGAGAGGCTCACGCGCCACTACGCGAGTGACGGCGAAGGGCCTGAGGTGTATCTGAAGAGGGAGGATCTGAACCACACGGGGGCACACAAGATCAATAATGCTGTTGCTCAGGCTTTGCTGGCGAAGAGGTTGGGGAAGAGAAGGGTCATTGCTGAAACTGGTGCAGGGCAGCATGGGGTGGCCACTGCCACTGTGTGTGCGAGGTATGGGTTGGAGTGTGTCGTATATATGGGGGCGAGGGATATGGAGAGACAGGCTCTTAATGTGTTCAGAATGCGGCTTCTTGGTGCTGAGGTGTGTTGGTTAATTGCTACTTGGTTGCTCTTAGCTTGTTCAAGGTTTTTGTTTGGTGGGGAATGGGAATGATTATCAGAAAACGATAATATGTTGGTAACTTTGGTACTAGCACTTCACTATCTTTGGTAATAGCACTTCACTTCACCATTTAGTCTAGTAATGGGGCTAGTGCCCTACAACGTGAGGAACAAAGAGAGAGCTGTTCACCTTTGGGGTGTTTGCTTGTACTTTTATTTTCTGTTTCCACTTTTTAATTACAAAACTGCCATTCTAACCTATTCATGTTTTCAAAGATTTGTAAAGGAAACCGAGGAAACATAAAAGGATTTGTTTTAATTGTTCCCTGCAGAAATCTTTGAGAACAGGAAACTGACTGAAAACAAGGTGGCAATTTTGTGATTAAAAGGTGACAACAGGAAACAAAATGGCAAGTGAATGCCTCCTTAATGAGTGAGCGTGTCGATTATAATTGTGTCTGAAGGAATTACACATAGGAAACCAGAAATAAGGTTGATGTTTTAACTATTTTTTAAGAAAAGATACTATTGATATTTTAAGATTCCAAAATGTTATTGGTTGTTTTTTCTTTCTACTCGTACACTTGTTTGACAGTTGCTGCAATAGTAATTTATAATTTATCACAGGTAAGGAGATACTGAGTAACCTTAGTCATTGATAGATATGGAATGAAGTAGTAGCACTTTGTGAGGACGAATAAATGAAGGATTTTCTATGTGCAGCGCTGTGGCTATGAACAGTTAATATTTTGTTAGGGTTGTAGATTGTGTAGGAATGAAAAAATGGTGAGATATTGTTTTTATGTCTGATGCCAGCTCAAATTAATTATAATCCAATTAGTTGCTTAGTGTTCAAGACTAAGTTTGAAGTTCAAAATGGGCATGTGGAAAGACATCTTATTGAGGGTGCAGGGTTTATCTGATGCAAGACATTATAAATTAAGCTATTGATAGAGCAGCTACTAGTTTTTCAATTTGTTTTCTCATTAGTTAGGTAATTTTGTGATGTAGGTCAGAGCAGTTCATTCAGGGACTGCTACACTGAAGGATGCTACATCGGAAGCTATAAGGGATTGGGTGACCAATGTGGAGACAACACATTATATTTTGGGTTCTGTTGCAGGGCCACATCCCTATCCAATGATGGTAAGAGAGTTTCAAGCGGTGATTGGTAAAGAAACAAGAAAGCAAGCATTGGAAAAGTGGGGAGGGAAGCCAGATGTTCTTGTAGCATGTGTTGGTGGTGGTTCAAATGCCATGGGACTTTTCCATGAATTTGTCGATGATGAAGATGTTAGGCTGATTGGTGTGGAGGCTGCAGGGTTTGGCCTAGATAGTGGTAAGCATGCAGCTACATTAACGAAAGGAGAAATTGGGGTTTTGCATGGTGCTATGAGCTATCTTTTGCAGGATGAAGATGGGCAAATAATTGAGCCTCACTCGATCAGTGCAGGGTAATTCATCTTGTTAGTATTTCTTTACCTCTTTCTTTTGTTTATCCAGGTTTTGTTCATTCCAGTTTTCCTTTTCCATTGTATAGGTTGGACTACCCTGGAGTTGGACCAGAGCATAGTTTCTTGAAAGATGTAGGGCGTGCTGAATACTATAGTGTTACTGATGAAGAAGCACTGGAAGGTAGGACTATCCTATATTTATTGCCTTGTCAAATGTATAGTGATATATCTTTTCTTTTCTTTGATTTTGTCACTTTCACTCTCTACAAATCTTCCACTACATAAGATAAGGATTTAACTCAAACATAAAATGTGACAAAATTGAGAAAGAGAAGAATGACATGCCTTGATAAGGAATAGTTGTAACGAGTGATCTTAATAATGGCGCAACTATTTTCCAACTTTATCATGATAACATATTGTTTAGCTTAGATAGAAATACATGCTAATAGTGGCCATTGTTAACCTGCTATAAAATCAAGTCAAGGTTAACTATTCTTTTCATTATGCCATTTCAAAATTCTTCATTTATTGTTTCCCTTATTCATCTGATCTGCTATATAGAGGCATTAGAGCTATTAGCATATAGTTCTTATCTTATATCATCCTAGATCAGAAGCTGAAGTTGCTTTAATCCTTGTATCTTGTTTCTGTGTCTCATGTTGGGGTGTTCTGTAATCTGCAGCCTTTACGAGAGTATCTCGGCTGGAAGGTATTATTCCAGCTTTGGAGACATCTCATGCTCTTGCATATTTGGAGAAACTCTGCCCTACCCTTCCAAATGGAACTAAGGTTGTGGTTAATTGCAGTGGCAGAGGGGATAAGGATGTTCAAACTGCTCTCAAGTACTTGAATGTTTGAAATTAGAGGTCATGTTCTGCTAGACTGCTGCTGCATTGCTATGACATGATTGAGTCTCCAGCACAGCTCACCAAGTTCTTGAGTGGCTTTCTTTCTTGTTGAGATTGTTATGAAGAGTTTGAGGCTAATTTCTTGGAAAGAACCGATTTGTGAAAACAATTGATATTGGAATATTTCACTTTGTGAAAGCCAACATGTGATTTAGAAATTTTGAAAATGTTACAGGGAATTAAGGGATGTTGTTTTTGTTTATTTGCTACAAAAAAAGAAGAAAAATGAGTGGAGTCATGTAGTAAAAATATGTATGATAGATGAATAATAGATGTTGTTCAGTTTTGCCAAAATGAAGCATCTATCTATACCTAATTCAGCTTTGTTGTGGTCTGTTAGATCTACCTATGCCTAATTGGTATCTAGAAACTAATTTGAAGGTTAATTTCTTATTTATTTAATAATCTGTCACAGAGAAATAGCTTTTGTAAAGTGGAATGGAAGCAGTGAAAACAACCACTGATATGCAATTTGATTATTTGATTATACAAGCATGGTTGTTCATATAAACATATTGCTTAAAATTGTGTAAGTTGGAAAGGGAAAAAACATTAATGGAGAAAAGATTTCAGGTATTAATATGTAGATTCATAAAATTAAATTAAACACCCACATTATCAACATTAATATTTGAATGAGTTATTGGGAATGATGTTTAAATTTGTGACACCCACACAATTACAATAAATAATCATGTAGAGTAAATTTTAATTGGTGTTGTTTAATTTAATTTTTAAAATAATTTGTTATTATTAATAATGTTTGGTATAGAAAAGTAATAAAAATAAAATAAAGACAGAAAAAAATATATTACATTATACTTATTTTTGATAAAAATTAAAAAAGAATATTTAAAATATTTTAAAAAAATCATTAGGAACTATAAAATTCTTATAATTTAAAGTAATATTTCAAAAATTATTAATTATAGTTTAACTATTTATCAAATAATTAAAAATTAATTTTTGTTAATATGGAAAAAATAATATTTAAAAAATAAAATAAATTTAAAATTAACAGAAATTTAATTACTATAAAAAGGTAATGTAATATAGAAAATACTCCTATGTATGTATTTAAGGTATATTAGATTGCCAAATATTTAAGTGTAGAGAAGTTTATGGTTGCCGTGAGTTTAAAAACATTATAATATATTTAGTTGATATTCTAAATGTAATATACAATTCAACCATGATATTCAAAGATGTAAAAAACACGAAAAAAAAATGTTAAATTGGGTTTTTAAGAACTTTTAGCAGATTTTCCCATGTATCATCTAAAAATGTGCAGATAGACAATCTATTTGTATTAATAAAAAAAGGTTTGATTTTCCGACAGTTATCTTCATCGATAAATTTAGCTCCAAAATTTTGACATTCAACAACAAAAATTTATTTACGATGACAAATAAAGTGGTTCAGATAATATTTTTTTTTGTAAATATATATTTCTGAAAAAATTCACACAATTTCATTATTCACAATAAAATTCGATATTTTTCTCCAATATGTCTATTTCAATTTTTCTTTTCAAAATTCATTCTCTTTTCAAATAGTCAAATTGACTGAAATTTGATGTTGGAAAGTCAAATTCGATTGTGTTTTTAATTTTTTTCTAAATTCTTTATACTTCTTTTATTAATTTCTGAAAAAAAATAAAAAGTCTCATCAGAATTCAGCTTACAATAGACTAAATTTTAAGTGACATTTAATTTCGACATTACTATAAAGCAACAGTGGATTTTTAGCATCCACCAATATTGTTCATAATTAAAAAATTTGACCATCCAAAAACTAAATTTTAACTAATTTTTCAACATCTATAATATTATTTTACATTGTGAATCTAATTTTTTTTTTTTTTTGACTCGATTCCTCTCAACATGAATGGTGATGATTCTACTACATAATGTTGAGAGATGTTTAAAATGAGTTTATTGCTAAAAAATCAATAAAATTTATTGAGTAATCAAGAATAATTAAAGTGTGAGTCAATACAATTAAGTTGACCAGGCTATTTTCATAAAAAGAGTCAAACTATCACTGCCATATTCCATTGGGTTCTGTTGCACACGTGGCAAAATCTGGTTCGCTACATGGACGTGTCAGCAATACAACTAAATTACGGAGATAACCCCGTTGCAGGGAAATTCGAGACAGTAATAGGAAGGGACAAAACCGTCAAAAGATAATAACTCCCAGTCCTGTTAAAACCGTTGGGAGGGAAAACGGAAATCGTTGTCTTGTCCCTGCTCCGAAACATAACACTCGAATGAATCAGCACCATCTTCGTAGTGAGAACTAAAACACACGCAAAAGGGTTCAGAAGAGTGAGGTTTTGAGTCGACAATGATCCAATGGACGAAGCAGTTGAATGCTGCATTTGGGGCTGCCTTTCTTTGGCTGATTTCCTTGATTTACTTCACCCAGGTCTCAATTCTTCACCCTTTGTCTGCTTTTCGTTTAAATTTTGAATCTTTTGTGGATTTGAGGGTGGTTTTATTTTACTTTCCCCTTTTCTTTAAGATCTGAGTTCTGATGGTTTCTTTTTGGTTTTGTTAAAATGGGTATTATTGGTCAATTCATTTGTTTTGTCCTTTTTCTGCTGACAAAATTTCTCTGAAGCAGGGTTTTTTTTTTTTTTTTTTTTTTTTTTTTTTTTTTTGTAATTTTTTTTTTTTT
>Ga0099824_1003918_pt1 | contig 21572 bp, 21 predicted proteins | sample SiratrowhiteBW_FD_76837 | JGI IMG/M metagenome (GOLD analysis project Ga0099824, IMG submission 76837) | Root nodule microbial communities of legume samples collected from California, USA - Siratro white BW | ecosystem: Host-associated > Plants > Roots > Nodule | place: USA: California... | reverse complement strand
CGCGCGATGCAGAGCCGCGAGAACTTCACCAAGTACATCGAGCCGCTCGCCGACAAGCTCGGCGCCGGCGTCGGCGCCTCGCGCGCCGCGGTCGATGCCGGCTATGCGCCGAACGACTGGCAGGTCGGCCAGACCGGCAAGGTGGTCGCTCCGGAACTCTATGTCGCGATCGGCATCTCCGGCGCGATCCAGCACCTGGCCGGCATGAAGGACTCCAAGGTGATCGTCGCCATTAACAAGGATGAGGACGCGCCGATCTTCCAGGTCGCCGATTACGGCCTGGTCGCGGACCTCTATCAGGCGGTTCCGGAGCTGACCGAAGCGCTCGGAAAGCTCGGAAAGTAAGCGACACGACACCGGCCGGATGAGTTAGGCTCCGGCCGGTGTTATTTTTTCGGGCATGGTCTTGAGAAAGCGGAAACGGTTTCCCGAAAAGATCATGCTCAAACAAAGAGATGAGGTCATGACGCGCTTCCTCCTGCATCATGAGCTCGGGGGCCAATTTTCCGGCCAATAGGGCATCCGGAAGGCTTCGCTTCGGGTATCGTTGGGATTGGGCAGGCGCGATGTGCGCGCCGTTCCGGTGGATGACAAGATGACGGTGACAGTCAAGAAAGTCGGCGTGATCGGTGCGGGCCAGATGGGCAACGGCATTGCGCATGTGGCCGCGCTGGCCGGTTTCGACGTGGTGCTCAACGATGTGTCCGCCGAGCGGCTCAAGTCAGGGCTGGCGACCATCAACGGCCACCTGACCCGCCAAGTCTCCAAGAAGACCATCTCCGACGCCGACCGCAAGCAGGCGCTCGATCGCATCACACCTGCCGAGACGCTCGATGCGCTGGCGGATTGCGATCTTGTGATCGAGACCGCGGTCGAAAAGGAAGAGACCAAGCGCAAGATCTTCCACGATGTCTGCGCCGTGCTGAAGCCCGAGGCGATCATCGCCTCCAACTCCTCATCGATCTCGATCACGCGGCTCGCGGCGTCGACCGATCGCCCCGAGCGCTTCATCGGTATCCACTTCATGAATCCGGTGCCGGTGATGGAGCTCGTCGAGCTGATCCGCGGCATCGCGACCGACGATGTAACGTTCGATACCGCGAAGGCCTGCGTTGCCAAGCTCGGCAAGCAGGTCGCGGTGTCGGAGGATTTTCCCGCCTTCATCGTCAACCGCATCCTGCTGCCGATGATCAACGAGGCGATCTACACGCTCTATGAGGGCGTCGGCAACGTCGAGGCGATCGACGCCGCGATGAAGCTCGGTGCGCATCATCCGATGGGGCCGCTCGAACTCGCCGATTTCATCGGCCTCGACACCTGCCTATCGATCATGCAGGTGCTGCATGAGGGGCTCGCCGACTCCAAATACCGGCCGTGCCCGCTGCTGGTGAAATATGTCGAGGCCGGCTGGCTCGGGCGCAAAACCCAGCGCGGCTTCTACGACTATCGCGGCGATAAGCCGATCCCGACGCGGTAATTCCGCTATCAGCTCTCGGGCTGGCGATGCGTCCGCCTGACGCGGCGCGCTCTTACGGGCCGTTAACCCCGCCGCGCTATGCCCTCCGGACTTGCAAGCCGGAGTTGGGAATACCGCGTATGGACACGATGAGCATGGTCACCAGCATCCTGTCGATGCAGCAGGGCAACCTGCAGGGCCAGATCGCGACCCGGCTGACCAAGCAGAACCTCGATGCGGAGAAATTCGCGGTTCAGACCCTGCTCGGCACGCCCTCGACCGCCAATCTGGCGCCCGGCGTCGGCGGCAACCTCAACGTCACGGCCTGACACCCATCGCCTGAAATCTAGAATCCGGCCGGGGCCGGCTGCACCGCGGCCTTGACCAGCTTGATGGCGTCGTCGCTGGCCCATTCAGCGGGCCCGGCGATATTGGCGATTTCGCAGCCCTTGGCGTCGACCAGCACCGAGGTCGGCATCCCCAATGCCTTGCCTATGTTCTTAAGGTCCTGAAAAACCTTGGCTTTCTGGTCGCTGAAATAGCTGAGATTGGTCAGGTTGGCGTCTTTCAGGAAGTTCTTCGGCTTGTCGGGGTCGCGGGTGTCGATGTTGATCGCGACCACCTCGAAATCCTTGCCGCCGAGCTTGGTTTGCAGGCTGTCGAGCGCCGGCATCTCCTTGCGGCAGGGCACGCACCAGGTCGCCCACAGGTTCACCAGCACCGTCTTGCCGCGCCAGTCCGAAAGCTTCCTCGGCTGGCCGTTGGCGTCCTCGAAGGTGAGATCCGGCAGCTTGAGAGGCGTGGTCGCCATGGTCAGCGCCGCGACCTCGCCATGAGCCAGCGGGGCGATCTTCTTGGCCAGGTCCACCGCCCCATTGCAGGCGACATCGCCGCCGGGATGCTTGAGGTTGGAGACGGCGACGTAGCCGATCACGGCTCCAATCAGCACCGCGCCCAGCACGAGCGGAATCCGGCGCGTGGCGGCAGGCTTGGGAGGGGTCGTCTCGGGCATATCGTTTGTCATCCTGGGGCAGTTATGGCTATGCAGTGCCGGGAATTACGATCGGAACCGCCGCGCTGTTTCGCCGCTCCGGCACGAAACAGCGTGGCCTCAAATACAAAGTCGTGAGCGAGAAGTCATGAGCAACAAGATGTGGGGCGGGCGGTTCTCTGAGCGTCCCGACGCGATCATGGAGGAAATCAACGTCTCCATCGACGTCGACCGTCACCTTTATGCCCAGGACATCGCCGCGTCCAAGGCCCACGCCGCCATGCTGGCCGCGCAAGGCATCATCACCGCTGCTGATGCGAAAAATATCCGCAAAGGTCTAGACACGATTTTGTCAGAGATCGGCAGGGGCGATTTCGACTTCAAGCGCGCGCTCGAGGACATCCATATGAATGTCGAGTCGCGGCTGTCCGAACTTATTGGACCGGCCGCCGGCCGGCTGCACACCGCGCGCTCGCGCAACGATCAGGTCGCGACCGATTTCCGGCTCTATGTCCGCGACACGATCGACGAGACCGATGCGGCGCTGGCTGCATTCCAGACAGCGCTGGTGGCACGCGCGGAGGAGCATGCCGGAACCGTGATGCCAGGCTTCACCCATCTGCAGAGCGCGCAGCCGGTGACCTTCGGCCATCATCTGCTCGCCTATGTCGAGATGGCCGGCCGCGACCGCGGCCGCTTCGCCGATGCGCGCAAGCGGCTGAACGAATCGCCGCTTGGGGCTGCCGCGCTTGCCGGCACCTCGTTTCCGATCGACCGTGCCGCCACAGCCAAGGCGCTCGGCTTCGACCGGCCGATGGCCAACTCGCTCGATGCGGTGTCCGACCGCGATTTCGTGCTGGAGACGCTGTCGGCGGCCGCGATCTGCGCCGTGCACATGTCACGTTTTGCCGAGGAGATCGTGATCTGGACCTCGCCGCTGGTGGGCCTAGTCAGGCTCAGCGACAAGTTCACGACCGGCTCCTCGATCATGCCGCAGAAGCGCAATCCTGATGCCGCCGAGCTGGTGCGCGCCAAGACCGGCCGCGTGATTGGCGCGCTCACCGCGCTGCTGATCGTGATGAAGGGCCTGCCGCTCGCCTATCAAAAGGACATGCAGGAGGACAAGCAAGGCGCGATGGAGGCATTCGCCGCGCTGTCGCTCGCGATCCGCGCCATGACCGGCATGGTCGAGGACCTCGTGCCGGACCAGGCGCGCATGAAGGCCGCCGCCGGCGAGGGCTACGCCACCGCGACTGATCTCGCCGACTGGCTGGTGCGCAGCCTGAAAATGCCGTTCCGCGACGCCCACCACGTCACTGGGCGGATCGTCGCACTCGCCTCGGAACAGGGCGTGGCGCTGCACGAATTGCCGCTGGCGGCGATGCAGGAGGTCGAGCCGAAGATCACGGCCGACGCACTGAAGGTGCTCAGCGTCGAGTCGTCGGTGAAGAGCCGGACCTCGTTCGGCGGCACGGCGCCGAAGAATGTGCTGGCGCAGGCCAAGGCTTGGGCCAAGCGGCTGGAAAAAGAGCGAAAATTGGGCTGAACGGGAAATTTCGCTGTCATTTCGAGGCCGCCCGGGTCTCGCCAGAGCGTGGCAATGTTTGTATGGTGCAGCCCGAATTGGGGATTTTCGTCGTGACCAGCAAGACAAGCCTGACCCCGTCGGGATGGGCCATCATTGTGCTGAGCGCAGCCGCGCTCGTGCTCGGCGGCTGCGGCCGCAAGGGACCGCTCGACCTGCCGCCGACGGCGTCGAACGCCGCTCCGACCGCGCAGGTGAACGGCGACACCGAGACCGAGCGCGCCAGCCAGCCGAGCGTGTTCAACCCGACCTATGGGGCGGATGCCGGGCCGAGCGCGCCGAAAGGCAGCAAGAAGTCCTTTATCCTCGATCCGCTGCTCGGTAATTAACTCGACAACCAAAAGCGTGTCATGAACCATTTCGACTATCGCAACGGCGTGCTGCATGCCGAGGCGGTCAATCTCATTGAGCTTGCGGAAGCTATCGGTACGCCGTTCTACTGCTATTCGACGGCGACGCTGGTGCGGCACTACCGCGTCTTCTCCGAAGCCTTCGCCGGTGAGAACAGCCTCGTCTGCTACGCGATGAAGGCGAACTCCAACCAGTCGGTGCTGCGCACGCTGGCTAGGCTCGGCGCCGGCGCCGACGTGGTGTCGGGCGGCGAGTGGAAGCGGGCGCTCGCGGCGGGCTTCCCGGCCTCCAAGATCCTGTTCTCCGGCGTCGGCAAGACCGAGGCCGAGCTGCGCGCCGCGCTCGCCGCCGATATCCTCTGCATCAACGTCGAATCCGAGCCGGAGCTCGAGCTGTTGTCGCGGATTGCGGTCGAGATGGGCAAGACCGCGCGCATCTCGGTGCGCGTCAATCCTGATGTCGACGCCGGCACGCATGCGAAGATCTCGACCGGCAAGTCGGAGAACAAATTCGGCATTCCGCTGAGCCGCGCCCGCGAGGTCTACGCCCGCGCGGCGGAGCTGCCCGGCATCAAGGTCACCGGCACCGACGTCCATATCGGCAGCCAGATCACCGATCTCGGGCCGCTGGAGAGCGCCTTCCGGCTGCTCGCCGAATTCGTGCAGACGCTGCGCGCCGACGGCCACACCATCTCGCATATCGACTTCGGCGGCGGCCTCGGCATTCCCTATTACATGGACCGCGCCGCGCCGCCGGCGCCCGACGCCTATGCCGCGATGGTCAAGCGCGTGACGCACAATCTCGGCTGCACGCTGATGTTCGAGCCGGGTCGGCTGATCGTCGGCAATGCCGGCATCCTCGTCACCCGCGTGATCTATGTGAAGCAGGGCGAGGCGAAGAACTTCGTCATCATCGATGCCGCGATGAACGACCTGATCCGTCCGACGTTGTACGAGGCCTATCACGACATCCTCCCGGTGTGGGAGCCCGCGAAGGGCGCGCCGAGCATCGTCGCCGATGTGGTCGGGCCGGTCTGCGAGACCGGTGACTATCTGGCGCTGGATCGCTCGCTGCCGCAGCCCAAGCCCGGCGATCTCCTGGCGATCATGACCGCCGGCGCCTATGGCGCGGTGCAGTCCGGCACCTACAACACGCGTGCGCTGGTGCCGGAAGTGCTGGTCAAGAACGACCAGTACGCGGTGGTCCGCCCGCGCATCGACATCGATGCACTGATCGCGATGGACAAGCCGGCGCCGTGGTTGTGAGGCCACAGCGCCTGCCACGTCAACGGTGTCGTCCTGGCGAAGGCCAGGACCCATAGCCACCGATCCTGATTGTTATGCTGAACTGGGGCTCCAGCTTCCGTCACCACGAAGACTTGTGGTTATGGGTCCCGGCTTTCGCCGCGACGACAGTTGTTACTTGAGTTGTCACTTGGCGGCGTGACTGCCCTTTCCACCGCCCACGATCACGCCGGCGGCCTTCTCGATCGGCTTGATCGCGGCGGTGAAATCGGACTCCGGTCCCTCCTCGCGGATGATGGTTTCCCAGAGTCGGCCGACCGCTTCGGCAACCTCCATCGACAGTCCGAGCGATCTCATCTCCTCGACCGCGAGCCGCACGTCCTTCACCATCAGTCCGGTGGCGAAGCCAAAGTCGAAGCTGCGCGGCAGCACCGAGCGCGGAAACTTGTCGCGGCTTGCGGTGTTGAGCCCCGAGCCCGCATTGATGACGTCGATCATCACCGCCGGATCGAGCCCTGACTTCACGCCCATCACCACGGCTTCGGAGGTTGCGACCATCGCGGTCGCTGACAGAAAGTTGTTGGCGAGCTTCATGGTCTGGCCGGAGCCCGGCTTGGTGCCGATGAAGAACACCTTGCCGATGATGTCGAGCGCCGGCTTCACCAGCCCGAAATCGGCTTTCGGGCCCGACACCATCACCGCCAGCGTGCCCTTCTCGGCGCCGGAGACGCCGCCGGAGACCGGGCTGTCGATCTGCACGATGTTCTTCTTTGCCAGCAGATCGTGAATCCTGACCGCCATCTGCGAACCGACGGTCGAGAGATCGATGAAGCGCTTGACGCGTGTGCCCTCGATCACGCCGCCCGGGCCGGTCGCGACGTCGAGCGAAGCCTGCAGCGACGGCAGGCTGGCCATCACGGTCTCGACGCGGTCGGCGATGTCCTTCGGCGACGATCCCGCCGTAGCGCCGAGTGCGACGAGCTGGTCGACCGCATCCTTGCGGGTGTCGAACACGGTGAGCTTGTGACCGGCCTCGATCAGCCGGCGCGCCATCGGGAAGCCAATCTTCCCGAGGCCGATGAATCCGATGTCCATAGGTCGTTTCCTCTACATTGTGACGCGATGTTGTCGCGCGCTCAGCAGCCTGGCGCCGCTCTCGATGTCGTTCTCGCGAACGCAGGAACCCAAACCTCGGGACCGAATTGTCCCGTTCAGCCGGGGCCACGGCCGCCGGAGCGATTCCGTGCTGCGGCTATGGGCCCTGCGTCGCGGTGGGCCCGGCATCGGGCGCGCGTTCGCGCGACCCGTTGGCTTGCCCGGCACGACAGCGAGGGAGCAGTGCCTGTGTCACGCCTTGTCGAGCTCGGCGAACACCTCGCGCGCGATGCGGAAGCTGTCGACGCCGGCGGGAATGCCGGCATAGATCGACACCTGCATGAAGATCTCGCGAATCTCGTCGCGGGTGACGCCGTTGGTCAGCGCGCCCTTGATGTGCGCCTTCAATTCGTGCGGCCGGTTGAGGATCGAGATCATGGCGAGGTTCAGCATGCTGCGCGTCTTGCGCGGCAGCTCCTCGCGGCCCCACACCGCGCCCCAACAATATTCCGTGACCAGTTCCTGGAACGGCTTGTTGAAGCTGTCGGAATTCTTCAGCGCATTGTTGACATAGGCCTCGCCGAGCACCGCCTTTCGGATCTCAAGCCCCTTGTCGTGCGTTTTCTGGTCCATGATGTTCCTGACCTTGATGCGATGGTTCGGCCGGGACGTTACGGGGTGGAGACGCCGCAGTCACGCCTTCGTGTTATGCGAAATTCCCGGTGTGGGCTACGCCCCGAAGCGGGTGCCTCAATGGTGCCGCTGTGCTACGCTGACCTACCCGGTAACCCGGAGATTTGATTGAGCGGCGCCAACCTCGACCCGTCAGAAACTACGTTACGCGCCGCGCGCGACAGCGAGGCGATCGCGCGGCTGAAACTGGCGCAGGCTCTGCAACGGGCAAAATTCGCGATCGCGTGGGAACGGGCCTGGCCGCATCTGGCGCGGTTCCTCACGGTCGCCGGTCTGTTCCTGGTCGCTTCATGGGCCGGGCTATGGCTGGTGTTGCCGTTTGTCGCGCGGGTCGCCGGCACGACCCTGTTCGGGCTCGCCGCGCTGGCGGCGCTGGTGCCGCTGCTGCGTTTCCGCTGGCCGACCCGCGAGGAGGGCCTGAGCCGGCTCGATCGCGGCGCCGGCATCCGCCATCGTCCGGCGACCACCCTGTCCGACACGGTCACGAGCCATGATCCGTTCACGCTGGCGCTGTGGCAGGCGCAGCGCGAGCGCACGCTGGCCTCGATCAGGCGCATCCGCGCCGGTCTGCCGCGGCCGCGCGTCGCGCTTCATGATCCCTGGGCGCTGCGTGCGCTGGTGATCGTGATGATGGTCGCGACCTATATCGCGGCCGGCGACGAGCGCGGCCTGCGCGTCGGCTCGGCCTTCGACTGGAACGGCATCATGGCGCCGGCCAACATCCGCGTCGATGCCTGGGTGACGCCGCCGAACTACACCGGCAGGCCGCCGATCATCCTGTCGAATGCCAACAAGGATGCCGCTGCGGCCGACAACGGCCCGCTGGCGGTGCCGGCGGGCAGCACGCTCCTGGTGCGCTCCAGCGGCGGCACCATCGACGTCGTGGCCGGCGGTGGCGTGACCGAGGTCGCGGCCGCCGAGGAGGCACCCAAGGGCACCAGCGAGCGCCATTTCAAGATCGCCGGCGACGGCACCGCCCATGTCCGGGCGCCGGCCAGACAGCCGCAGTGGAAGTTCACCGCGATCCCCGACCGTGCGCCGAGCATCGCACTCGCCAAGGATCCGGAGCGGCAGGCGCACGGCGCACTGCAAATGTCCTACAGGCTCGAGGACGATTACGGCGTCACCGAAGCCCATGCGCAGTTTGCCGCACGCCCGAGCGAGATGCCGAAAGACCCGAGCCGCGACGGCGACAAGGCTGCGGAGCCGCGGCCCCTGTTCCAGCCGCCGCAATTCCCGCTGGTGTTGCCCAACGCGCGGACCCGCAACGGCGTCGGCCAGACTGTGAAGGATCTCAGCGAAGATCCCTACGCAGGCGCCGAGGTGACGCTGACATTGACGGCGAAGGATGAGGCCGGCAACGAGGGCAAGAGCCAGCCGTTCAACATGCGGCTTCCCGAGCGCGTCTTCACCAAGCCGCTGGCGCGCGCGTTGATCGAGCAGCGCCGCATCCTGGCGCTGGACGCCAACCAGAACGGGCAGGTGTTCGCCGCGCTCGACGGGTTGATGATCGCGCCCGAGATGTTCACGCCGGAGGCCGGCTATTATCTCGGCCTCTACAATGTGAGCCGGCAGCTCGAGGCGGCGCGCACCGACGACCAGTTGCGCGAGGTCGTCGCCAGCATGTGGGCGCTGGCCGTCACCATCGAAGACGGCAACATCTCCGACGTCGACAAGGCGCTGCGCGCAGCGCAGGACGCGCTCAAGCAGGCGCTGGAGCGCGGCGCCAGCGACGAGGAGATCAAGAAGCTGACCGACAATCTGCGCGCCGCGCTGGACAATTTCCTGCGCGAGCTCGCCGAGCAGTCCCGCAACAATCCGCAAGCGTTGGCACGGCCGCTCGATCCCAACACGAAGACGCTGAGCCAGCAGGATCTCAAGAACATGCTGGACCGCATGGAGGGCTGTCGCGCTCCGGCGACAAGGAGGCTGCGAGGCAGCTCCTCGATCAGATGCAGCAGATGCTGGAAAACCTGCAGATGGCGCAGCCGGGGCAGGGCGACAACGACATGGAGCAGGCGCTCAACGAGCTCGGCGACATGATCCGCAAGCAGCAGCAGTTGCGCGACAAGACCTTCAAGCAGGGTCAGGATTCGCGGCGTGACCGGATGCGCGGCAAGCAGGGTGACCAGTCGATGTCCGACCTGCAGCAGGATCAGCAGGCGCTGCGCGACCGGCTGAAGAAGCTGCAGGAGGAGCTCGCCAAGCGCGGCATGGGAGCGGATCAGCGTGGCCAGAAGGGCCAGCGCGGCGACCAGGCGCAGCAGGGCCAACAGGGACAACAGGGCGAGCAAGGCGGCGACCAGGCCGACGACGGCGACGGGCTCGACCAGGCCGACTCCGCGATGGGCGATGCCTCCGGGCGGCTCGGCGCAGGTAATGCCGATGGCGCGGTGGATGCGCAGGGACGGGCGCTCGATGCGCTGCGCAAGGGCGCCCAGAGCCTTGCCGAGGCCATGCAGCAGGGCGACGGCGACCAGCCGGGCAACAGCCCCGGCAACCGCGCCGGCCGCCAGCAGAGCGGTGGCAACCAGACCGACCCGTTGGGCCGGCCGCTGCACGGCCGCGAATTCGGCGACGACTATACGGTAAAGGTCCCCGGCGAGATCGACGTGCAGCGCGTGCGCCGGATCCTGGAGGAACTGCGCCGCCGCCTCGCCGATCCGTCACGGCCGCAGAACGAGCTCGATTACATCGAGCGGCTGTTGAAGGATTACTGAGCGGAACCGCACCCCACACTGGCGTCACCCGCAGAGGCGGATGGCCCAGTATTCCAGAGAACACCAGCACTTGAATCGAGGCGCCGCGGCGTACTGGATGCCCCGCATGCGCGGGGCATGACGAGGGTGGGTGTGACGAGCCGCTCCGTCCGAAATTTGACGCTCGTCATGCGCAGGCTTGCCCCGCGCATCCATCAAGCTTCGGAACAACCATTTCGTGACGGACGGACTGCCGGGTCATCCCGATTGGATCGCGAAGCGGCGCCCGGCAATCACGCGCCGCTAAACCCTCCGCGCTGCCAGCGCGTCCGCCACCGCGGTGCGGATATCGGCTACCGAGAACGGCTTTGTCACCACGTCATGCACGATCGCATTGAGGCCGGAGGCGCGCTCGCGCTGGTGGGCAAAGCCGGTCATCAGCAGGATCTTCAGCTCGGGAAAGTCGCGCGCCGTGGTGAGCGCTAGCGCGATGCCGTCCATAACCGGCATCTGGATGTCGGTGAGCAGCAGGTCGAACGCGCCCTGATCGCGGGTCAGGATATCGAGCGCCTCGGCGCCATCCTGCGCGGTCACGGTCTCGTGGCCGTCCATCGCGATCGCGCGCGCCACCAGCGAGCGCATCGAGTCTTCATCGTCGGCAATCAGGACACGCGGCATGACGATCAATCGGTTGGCGGAGCGATCTTTCGGTGGTCTCAGGCGCGGCCGCCGATCAGATCCCGCTTGTTGAAGAAACGTACGTCGATATTGCGGCCTTCGGACGGCGGCGAGGCGAGGCGCGATTTGAAGAAAGCGCGTTCGCCGGGCTTGAGCACCGACTGCTCCAATACCGCGTTCCAGGCGTAGATCTCGCTGCCGTGCGCGTCGCGGACCGAAAAGCGCAGTCGTGGCAGTTCGACCGGCTTGCGGGTTTGCCCGACGATCATGCCTTCGATCACCAGCACCGGCTTGCCGTCGACGGTCTCGTTGGTGACCTTGATGTCCTTGAATGCGAGCCCGCGCAAATTCACCTCGAGCCCGACCATTTTGTAGAACAGCGCCGTTTGCGGCAGCAGGCGCACCACATCATTGCGCCAGACCAACAGCGCAACCAACAGCGCCGCCATCGCCGTGCAGGAGGTCGGCAGGGCACCGACCACAGGCATGAAGGGAATCCGCGGCAACGACGGCAGGCGGAACTGGCGCGGACGGAACAGGGTCGGCAGGCGAAGCGGGCGGCGACGGGTTCCGTCGGCAACCCGGACGTCGCCATGGGCCGCCGCATCTTCCTTGGCCACCGCCGGCCAGGCCCCTACGGCACTATCGCCCTCGGCGGGCCAATCGGCGGAGATCGAGGGACTCTCGACCACGGGGGTCGCTTCCGCGTCCTCCTCCCGGGCCATCGCCTCCCATTCGGCGGCCGCGGAGCCGGCATAAGGGTCGGCTGCCGCCATGGTCGACACCGCGGCCCCGACCGCATCCTCCGGCCGCGCCAGCCAGACTTCCTTGCAGCGGGAACAGCGGACGGTGCGTCCGGTCTCGCCGAGGGTGGCCAGCTTGATGGCGTAAGATGTTGTACAATACGGGCAAACGATATGCATGGAGCCGAATCTTCACCGTGTCTCTGCCCGGATGCTACCTAGCGACCGTTAACGAACCGGAAACCATAACCGACGCACAACGCTGCTGGGCGGTCCGCCGCCGGTTCGCCGGCCGGCGGGCCCGTTGTGCGGTGTTTTGGGCTGTTGCCCATCTCGAACGGAGCTAGTGCTTTGGTTCGGTTCGAACATGTCGGTTTGCGCTACGGGCTCGGCCCGGAGATCCTGCGCGACCTCTCCTTCGTGATCCCGGCGCACTCGTTCCAGTTCCTCACCGGACCGTCGGGGGCGGGGAAGACCTCGCTGCTGAGGCTGTTGTTCCTGTCGTTGCGGCCGACGCGCGGGCTGGTCAATCTGTTCGGCAAAGACGTCTCCCTGCTCAACAAGGACCAGGTCGCTGATCTGCGCAAGCGCATCGGTATTGTGCTGCAGGACTTCCGCCTGCTCGACCACATGACGACCTACGAGAACGTGGCGCTGCCGTTCCGCGTGATGGGACGGGAGGAATCGAGCTACCGCCGCGAGGTGATCGATCTGCTGAAATGGGTCGGCCTCGGCGAGCGCATGGACGCGCTGCCGCCGATCCTGTCGGGCGGCGAGAAGCAACGCGCCGCGATCGCGCGCGCCGTGATCTCGCGGCCGCAACTGCTGCTGGCGGACGAGCCGACCGGCAGCGTCGATCCGACGCTCGGGCGTCGCCTGCTGCGGCTGTTCATCGAACTCAACAAATCCGGCACCGCCGTCATCATCGCGACCCATGACATCACACTGATGGATCAGTACGAGGCGCGTCGGCTGGTGCTGCACCAGGGACGGTTGCACGTCTATGAATAGGAGCGAGGAGCAGGTGTCGCTGGTGGATCTCGGGCGCGAGCGCACGCAGGTGCCGGCGACGGCGCGCAATATGTCGCCGATCGTGCCGCGCGCTTCGATCGCCGGCCGCGCGCTGGTCGCGGTCGTCGCGATCATGACCTTCCTGGCCTCGATCACGACCGGGACCGTGCTGCTGGTCGGCGCATCGGCGGCAGAATGGCAGTCGGAGGTGGGAAGCGAGATCACCATCCAGGTGCGGCCCGCGACTGGCCGCGACCTCGACCGCGACGGGCAGGCCGTGGCCGACGCGATGCGGGCGCAACCGGGCATCCTCGATGTCCGCCCGTTCACCAAGGAGGAGTCGGCCAAGCTGCTCGAGCCGTGGCTCGGTAGCGGTCTCTCGATCGACGAATTGCCGGTGCCGCGCGTCATCGTGGCGCGAGTGCAGCCGGGCACGACGCTCGACCTGGCCGCGCTGCGCACGCGGGTGACGCAGGCTGCGCCGACCGCCAGCGTCGACGATCACCGCGCCTGGATCGAGCGCATGCGCTCCATGACCGGCGCCACGGTTTTTGCCGGCGTCGGCATCCTCATTCTCGTCATCGTCGCCACCATCATCTCGGTCTCGTTCGCCACCCGCGGCGCGATGGCCGCCAACCGACCGATTGTCGAGGTGCTGCATTTCGTCGGTGCCGGCGACAGCTACATCGCCAACCGTTTCCTGCGGCATTTTCTCAGGCTCGGTCTCGAAGGCGGGCTGATCGGCGGCGGCGCCGCGATGCTGGCCTTCGGCTTCTCCGAATCGATCGCCAACTGGTTCTCCGGCACGCCGGTCGGCGACCAGTTCGCGGCGCTGCTCGGCACCTTTTCCCTGCGCCCGTCCGGCTATCTGGCGCTCGCGGCGCAGGCGGTGCTGATCGCCGCGATCACCGCCTGGGCGTCGCGCCGCACGCTGTTTGCAACACTCGATGATATCGACTGACGGCTGCGCGATCACAATCATGGTGCCGGCTTCGTGATCTCTGAGCTCATCATGCGTGACCTCTCAGCGCGGCTGCTTCGCTTCTGTCGCGGGGAAACCGGTTTCCACTTTTTCGGTTCATGCTCTAAAATCGCCTGGAGGGAAGGGTATCGCATCATATGAGTTCGCAGACCGACGATACGTCGCTCGACAGCCGTGCCGCGCCCCCGCGGGGCCGGTTGCGTGCGGCCGTGGTCGCCTCGCTGGCGCTGGCGTTCGTCGCCGCGGCGGTCGGCTTCGTCGGCTTTCTGTCGCAATTGCGGGGCGCCGAGACTGATCCACCGCACGATGCCGACGGCATCGTGGTGCTGACCGGCGGCTCGTCGCGGGTCTCGGACGCGATGGAGCTGCTGGCGGCGGGTTACGGCAAGCGGCTGCTGATCTCGGGCGTGCATCCGACCAACGGCGCGCATGACATCTCGCGCTCGGTGCCGGACAGCCAGGGGCTGATGAGCTGCTGCGTCGATCTCGACCGCTCCGCGGTGAACACCCGCAGCAATGCAGCGGAAACGCGCCGCTGGGTGCGCGAGCGCGGCTTCAAGTCGCTGATCGTGGTGACCTCGAATTACCACATGCCGCGCGCCATCGTAGAACTGTCGCACGCGATGCCTGATGTCACGCTGATCCCGTTCGCGGTGGTCGGTGACAAATGGCGCGACGAGCCCTGGTGGACGAGTGGCGCGACCTTCCGGCTGCTGCTATCGGAATACGCCAAGTATGTCGCCGCGGAGGTGCGGGTGCGGCTCGCCGATGTCGGCCGCGACCCGACCTTCGATCTCGGCGAGCCGGCGGCCACGCCGCGTCCCCCGACCACGGCGCAGGCCAATTGATGTTTTGGCACCGTCATTCCGCGCAAGCACCAGACCTCGGATACACAATTGTGTATCGGGGAATCTCGAGATTCCGGGTTCGCTGCGCGCTCCGGAATGACCGGTGACTTCATAAGGGATAGCCGTTGAGATGACTTCGATCTTCCTGCGCTCGCTCGTCTTCAACGTGCTGTTCTCCCTGGTGCTGGTGGTGCTCTGCGTCATCGCGATCCCGACGCTGCTGTTGCCGCGGCCGGCGCTGATGGCGCTGGAGGCGACCTGGGCCAACACCAGCCTGTTCCTGATGCGCGTGGTCTGCAACATCAGGATCGAATTTCGCGGTGTCGAGAAGATCCCGAAAGGGCCGCTGCTGATCGCCTCCAAGCATCAGTCGTTCTGGGAGACGTTTGCGCTGGCGCGCTTCTTCGAGCATCCGCTGTTCATCCTCAAGCGCGAGCTGATGATGATCCCGGTGTTCGGTTGGCTGCTGAAGAAGGCGGGGATGATCGAGGTCGAGCGCGGCGGCGGCCCGCGCTCGCTGCTCAAGACGCTGAAGCGCGCGGCGGCCGAGGTGAAGCTTGGCCGCCAGCTCGTGATCTTTCCGGAAGGCACCCGTACCGCGCCCGGCGCACCACCGCATTACAAGGCCGGTGTCGCCCAGATTTACGTGGAGAGCGGCGTGCCGTGCCTGCCGGTCGCACTCAACTCGGGACTGTTCTGGCCGCGCCGCACCTTCATGCGCTATCCGGGGACGCTGGTGGTCGAATTTCTCGATCCACTGCCGCCGGGCTTGCCGCGCGACGAATTCATGGCCCGCCTGCGCGACCAGATCGAAACCGCCACCAGCCGCATCGTCGACGCCGCCCGCGCCGAGCAGGCGCAACTGTTCGGCGGCGTGCCGAGCCCGGCGAAGGGTTAGAGCGGAGCTCCTTACACAAATCGTCATACCCGCCTTGTCCGGGACATTCGCGATTTGGCTGCTTGCATCTACAAAGACCTGGATAGCCGGGACAGATCCGGCCACGACAATGAGAGGCGATTGGCTGCAGGCGGCTTTCGATGGATCGCCCGCACGGAATTTGTTTCTGTAGCCAGGCACGTTGGCAACCATCCGCGTTCTGCTACGCTACAATCGTTCTTGTCATCAAAAGCAACGCCGGTGAAACACGATGAAACCGGGTGCTGCGACAGCCGTTGTATTAATCTCGTTTTCACTCCCCGCGACCGCACAGCCAGGCGGTGCCACCCTCTATGCGCAACGCTGCGCGCAGTGTCACGACAGCAGCAACAAGGATGTGCGTGCGCCGAGCCGCGCCGCACTGCAATCAAGGTCGTTCGGGGAGGTTCTGGGTGCGATCACCACAGGCACGATGGCGTCCTTCGCGCAGGGGCTGACCAATGACGAGCGGGCGGCTATCGCCTCTCTCGTCACCGGAAAGGTCGCTTCGCATGCGGCGACTGAGAATGTAGGCCAATGCGCATCGAGCGAGGCCGGATTTCCGCAAGCGGTCAATGGGCCGCGGTGGAATGGTTGGGGCGCGGATCTCAACAACACGCGGTTTCAGCCGGCAGCGATGGCCGGGCTCGCGCGAGACGAGGTCCCTCAGTTACGTCTGAAATGGGCGTTCGGATTTCCTGATACGTCCAACGCCAACGCTCAACCAACTGTCGTCGGCGGCTTGCTGTTCGTCGGTGGCGGCGACCGGAAGGTCCATGCCCTCGACGCGAAAAACGGATGCACCCGCTGGGCTTTTCCGACCGAAGCGCCGGTGCGCACCGCCATCAGTTTTGCCCCGCTCGATAACGGCCAATTTGCCATCTTCTTTGGCGACGTGCGCGCCAACGTCTACGCCGTCAATGCGGCGACCGGCATGCTGATCTGGAAGAGCAAGGTCGACGATCATCCAGCCGCTCGGATCACCGGCGCACCAAACGTCTATGCCGGCGTTGTTTATGTCGGGGTTTCATCGATCGAGGAGGCGACGGGGTCCCGCCCAACCTACCAATGCTGCACGTTTCGCGGCAGCGTCGTTGCGCTGAAGGCCGAGACCGGCACACAGATTTGGAAAGCCTATACCATCCCTGAAGCGGCGCATCCCACGCGGACGAACGCCATCGGAACGCAGCTCTTCGGTCCGGCCGGAGCGTCGGTTTGGTCCGCACCGACGATCGATGTTCAGCGCCAGGCGCTCTATGTCGCGACATCGAACAGTTATTCCGACCCCGCAACCGACACCAGCGATGCCATCCTCGCGTTCGATCTTGCGACCGGCCGAATGCTTTGGCATCAGCAGACTACACCCAAGGACAGCTTCGTCGTTGCGTGTTTCGGCCTCGATCAGAGCAACTGCCCGGAAGATCGTGGCCCCGACCATGACTTTGGACAATCGCCCATCCTGGTGAGCTTGCGCAGCGGACAACGCGTGCTGGTCATCGGGCAGAAATCCGGCGTGGTCCACGCGCTGGATCCCGACCATGAAGGCAAGATCCTGTGGCAGACGCGGATCGGCAAGGGCGGCCCGTTAGGAGGGACCGAATGGGGCTCCGCCGCGGACCAGGACTGAGTCTATGTCGCCAACTCGGATGTACGGTTCCTTCGTGACGGCACGAGGCGTCTGAATGCAAATGAAGGCGGAGGCCTGTTCGGCCTTGATCTTGCGACCGGGAAAATCGTGATGCAGGTGGCGCCGGTCGCCTGTGGCGACCGCCCTCAATGCAGTCCCGCCCTGTCCGCAGCGGTTACCGCTATTCCCGGTGTCGTCTTCTCGGGTGGCGTAAGCGGCTTCCTGCGCGCCTACGCGACCGATAACGCAAGGCTGCTTTGGGAAATCGACACCGCGCGCGACTACACCACGGTGAATGGCGTTGCGGCTCGTGGCGGTGCCATGGACGGACCCGGACCGATCGTCGTGGACGGCATGCTGTACGTCACTTCCGGCTACGCGCAATGGAGTGGATTGCCCGGCAACGTCCTGCTTGCCTTCGAAGTCGGCAATCCCTGACGGCGCGCCGCACCTATGCGGCGCGCCGTAGATAACGGTCACCGCATCACGAAGGGGTTCGCCGGTACGTCCTGCGCGGTCGAAATCCAGACGCTCTTGGTTTCCTGATATTCGCGCACCGCGTCGATGCCGCTCTCGCGGCCGACGCCGGAATGCTTCATGCCGCCGAACGGCATCATGTAGCTGATGGCGCGGTAGGTGTTCACCCACACGGTGCCGGCGCGGAGCTGCTTCGGCACGCGGATGGCGCGCGCGAGATCGCGGGTCCAGATTCCCGCCGCAAGGCCGTAGATCGTGTCGTTGGCGATGCGGATGGCGTCTTCCTCCGTATCGAAAGAGATGATGGACAGCACCGGTCCGAACACCTCCTCGCGCGCGATCCGCATCGTGTTGTCGACATCGGTGAAGATGGTCGGCTCGACGAACTGGCCGCCCGAGATGCCGGTGCCGGACGCCGGCTTGCCGCCGAGCAGGCAGCGTGCGCCCTCGGCTTTCGCGATGTCGATGTAGTCGAGCACCTTCTTGTATTGCGCCGGCGTCGTGATCGGGCCGACATTGGTGTCTGGCCGCATCGGATCGCCGATCTTGGCGGAGCGGCCGAGTTCCAGCACGCGCTCCACGAACTTCTCCTTGATCGAGCTCTGCACCAACAGGCGCGAGCCGGCGATACAGGTCTGGCCGGTTGCGGCGAAGATGCCGGAGATGGCGCCGGCCGCGGCGGCGGTCAGGTCGGCATCCTCGAACACGATGTTGGGTGACTTGCCGCCGAGCTCGAGCGAGACGCGCTTCAGGCTCTTCGCCGCGGTCTCGTAGACTTTGGCGCCGGTGGTATCCGATCCGGTGAAAGTGATCTTGGCGACGCCGGGATGGGAAATCAGCTCGGTGCCGATCTCGGGCCCGAAGCCGGTCACCACGTTGAAGATGCCGTCGGGAATTCCGGCCTACTTGGTCAGTGCGGCAAATTCCAGCGTGCTGGCCGAGGTGAATTCCGACGGCTTGACGATGACGGCGCAGCCGGCGGCGAGCGCCGCGGCGCATTTCCAGGCGACGAACAAGAGCGGCGAATTCCAGGCGGTGAGCGCTGCGACGACACCGACCGGCTCATGCGTCGTGTAGGCGAAGGTTTCCGGCTTGTCGATCGGCACCAAGCCGCCCTCGAGCTTGTCGACCAGCCCGCCGTAGTACCACCACCACTCCGGATGGTAGCGGAGCTGGCCCAGCATCTCCGCCATCAGCTTGCCGTTGTCGCGCACCTCGATCTCGGCGAGGCGCTCCCCATTGGCGGCGACGAGATCGCCGAGCTTGCGCATCACCTTGCCGCGGGCGGACGCCGGCATCTTCGACCACGGTCCGCGCCACATCGCTTCATTGGCGGCCTTCACGGCCTTGTCCGCATCGGCGGCCGAGCCGCGCGGGATCTTCGCCCACGCCTCGCCGCGATAGGGATCGATCGTCTCGAACCATTCGCCGTTGGCGGGGTCGACATATTGGCCATTGATGTAGAGCTGATAGGTCTTCACGTTATCCTCCCGCACGTCGATCTGTCGTTGATTGAAACAAACGATATCACGCCTTGCGTTGTGCCGTCATACGCAGTCGCGTGAAGCGGCGCAGCCGGCTCCCCGCGCCAGCGTCAACGCGCCGCGGCAAGCTCCGCTGCAATGATGGCGCCGAGCGCCATATCGCTTTGCTGGCCGAAGCCGTGATGCACCACGCTGCCGTCGCGCCCGATCAGGATGCTGGTCGGCGTTCCCTGCATGCCGTAGCGCTGCATGGTGACCGGGATCGGCGTGCCGTCGCCGGCCTCGTCGACGCCGATCGGAAAGGTCAGCCGGTATTCGTGGATGAAGGCCTCCAGCGACACCGCCGTCATGGCGGCGTGGTGCTCGAACACCGTGTGCAGGCCGATCACCTGCAGGTCGGAATGCTTGAACAGCTCGAAGGCGCGCTGCGTCTGCGGCGTGCCGTGCGCGACGCAGCCGGGGCACAGCATCTGGAATGCATGCAGCAGAACCGGGCGGCCGCGCAGCCCGGCCAGGGTCAGAGGCTCGCCGGTGTTGAACCAGCGCGACACCGAGATTTCAGGCGCGACTGCCACAGCCTTGTTCCCTGCACTTGCGGTCGATGGCAAGTTGGCAATATCGGGACCGGCCTGTCAACGACCCGCCATGCTCGAACGCGCCCGGCGCGCGGCCCGTCGCCGCATGGTCCAGTGCCTGGCGCGATCGAGATAGAGATAAACGACCGGCGTCGTGTAGAGCGTCAGGATCTGGCTCAGGATCAGCCCGCCGAAGATCGCGATGCCGAGCGGCTGGCGCAGCTCACTGCCTTCACCGAGGCCGATCATCAGCGGCACCGCGCCGAACAGGGCGGCGAGCGTCGTCATCATGATGGGGCGGAACCGCATCAGGCAGGCCTCGTAGATCGCGTCGCGCGACGACAGCCCGCGCTGGCGCTCGGCATCGAGCGCGAAGTCGATCATCATGATCGCGTTTTTCTTCACGATGCCGATCAGGAGGATCACCCCGATCATGGCGATGATGTCGAACTCGGTGTGCGACAGCATCAGCGCGGCCACCGCGCCGACGCCGGCCGAGGGCAAGGTGGACAGAATGGTGAGCGGATGGATGTAGCTCTCATAGAGCATGCCGAGCGAGATGTAGATCGTCGCCAGCGCCGCCAGAATGAGATAGATCTCGTTCGCCAGCGACTGCTGGAAGATCTTGGCGGCGCCGGCGAAGGCGCCGTGAATGCCTGCCGGCATGCCGATCTGCTTCATGGCCGTCTCGATCGTCGTGGTCGCCGCGCTCAGCGAGACGCCCGGCGGCAGGTTGAAGGAGATGGTGCTGGCAACCAGCAGATCCTGATGGTTGACGACCAGCGGCGTCTCGCCCTGCTCGAACCGCGCGACGCTGGCGAGCGGGATCATCGTCTCCTGGCTGGTGCTGACCGCCGTCCCGGTCGATGACGCGCTCTTGCCGGTGGCGCCGATCGAGTTGGTGGCGAGATTGCGCACCGCATTGGCCGCGACCGAACTGATCGAGCTCTTCTGCGAGGACGAGGCCACCGTTCCGGCCACCGCGTTGGTGGTCTGTGACCCCGTCGCCGCCCCGCCGGAGGTCGAGATATAGACCTGCTTCAAGGTCTCCGGGTCCTGCGAATAGGCGGGCGCGACCTCCATGATCACGTGATACTGGTTGCGCGCGACGAAGATTGTCGAGACCTGGCGCTGCCCGAAGGCGTCGTAGAGCGTGTTGTCGAGCTGGCTGACCGTGATCCCGAGGCGGGCGGCGGCATCGCGATCGATGATCAGGTTGGATTGCAGGGCCTTGTTCTGCTGGTCGCTGTTGACGTCGGCGAGCGTCGGTTCCTTCTGCAGCGCCGCGACGAGTTTTGGCGTCCATTCGTTGAGCTCCGCGAAGGTCGAGCCTTGCAGCGTGTATTGATATGCCGCATTGCCCGACCGCCCGCCGGCGCCGAGATCGCCGATCGATTGCAGGAACAGGGTGGCACCCGCGACCTCCGACAATCTCTCGCGCAGCCGCTCGATCACCTGATCGGCGCGCATTTTGCGCTCGCTCATCGGCTTCAGCGACGCGAACACCGTGCCGGTGTTGGTTCCGCCGCCCGGGCCCGCGCCGCCGCCGGTGAAGCCGACGGCGGTATCGACCGCGGAATCGCTTTTGACGATGCCGATGAACTGCGTCAGCTTCTGCCGCATCAACTGAAACGAGGTGCTCTGGTCGGCCTGGATCGAGCCGATCATCAGCCCGGTATCCTGTTGCGGGACGAAGCCCTTCGGCACGACGCCGTAGAGGTGGAAGTTCAGGTAGAGGGTCGTGCCCAGGATCAGCATCACCAGCACCGGGTGGCGCAATGCGATCGCCAGCGTCCACCGGTAGCCGCTCAGCATCAGCTCGAAGGCGCGCTCGCAGACTCGGTAGAGCCGCCCGTGCCGCTGGCCCTGCTCGGTGCGCAACAGCACGGAGCACATCATCGGCGTCGTGGTCCGCGAGATCACCAGCGAGATCAGAATCGCGATCGTGATCGTCATGGCGAATTCGCGGAACAGACGCCCGACCAGGCCGCCCATCAGCAGGATCGGCACGAACACCGCGATCAGCGACACGCTCATCGACAGCACCGTGAATCCGACCTCGCGGGTGCCCTCCAGCGTCGCCTCCAGCCGCGACATCCCGGCATCCATGTGGCGGG